>NPIE01001758.1_pt1 | contig 41644 bp, 33 predicted proteins | sample 8637661 | NCBI WGS metagenome assembly NPIE01 (sample SAMN07420842, study PRJNA396082) | bioreactor metagenome | isolation source: sample BA12 brine-fed electro-methanogenic bioreactor BA | place: Japan: Kochi | collected 2016-12-09 | reverse complement strand
ATCGGGATCAAACTCGATTCCGAGTGTTGTTGCAAGCATCGTTGCGGCGAGATCCTCAGCATATTCTCCTGAGACAAATGCAGTCTCACCATACGCATGGTGTTCTGAGAGGTACCCGTACTCGTTTGCATCTTTTGGGAGTGCCAGCCCGATTGCAGCAGATAACAGGCGGTTTGGCTCGTTCGTCTCATTCCGTGCCATCACACAGTAGACGATCTCGCCAGCATTGAGTTCTTTGAGACCATCTTCGGGGGAGACGATCGTTGCGTTTGGAGGGAAGATACTCGAGACATAGACGAGATTATACTTCTCGATCCCTGCCTTCCTGAGTGCAAGCTCAAATGAGGCGAGCTTGTCTTTATGGACACCAACCCCTTTTGTAAAGAATACCTTTGAGGGAACAACCATATGCATCATTCGAACTGATGAGAGTTTAAACTTTGTCCGGTGAAAACCGCATTATTCATCCCATACGAGGTGTGATCCCACCCCAACGGGTGTGATTGCGTGGTGGTGGGAGAGTGCAATGGTTGCAGGAAGCCCGGTACAATGACAGGGATAGATGACGCCGATATCCGACTCTGCACACCATCGGGAGACTTCATCTATCCTGGCCGGGGTTGCCGAATAGAGGTGAAAGCCCCCGATGATTGCTGCAACCCGTTCATCTCCGCAGACACTCCGCGCATATGCAACCGTATGCTCGATCCCGGCATGAGTGCAGCCACAGATGAGCACAAGGCCGTCATCCCCATGATAGACGAGGCAGGAATCCTCGATGACGGGATCGGGTACCCACCCGTTTTTGGTCTGGATAGCGGCACTACTCTGTGCAGTCCGTTTTGGATCGGTCCTTGGGATCTCACCGAGGAAGGTGATCCGATCGGAGACGTTCTGCGGAGAGACGGAGGTCTTCACCTCCCCAAACATTGAGAGATACTCAGGCGAGACCGGGCAGCCGACATCTCCTCCTTCTTTTGCCTTCTTCCTCCCGAAGGTCGCCGGATGGGTGATGAAGAGAGGCTCTTTGGCTGGTCTTCCCTCGATTCCTGCCCTGATATGGTGGGCGGCAAGTGAGGGGAGGCCGCCGGTATGATCGATATGCCCGTGTGAGAGGACGACTGCATCAAGATCAAGGAGATCGATACCCATTGCAGCGGAATTCTCAAGGAAAAGACCCGAATACCCGCAGTCAAAGAGGAGGCGGGCATCGCCATCCTCAATATACAATGAAAGCCCGGGTTCACTCCGGAAGTACCGGTCAATCAAGGTGGTGTTCTCGATGATCACGGTCAACTTCATATACACACGTTGTGCTCTTTCAGACGAAAGCCTCTTTCATACCGGGGGCGATGAAATGAATATGTTCAGACGAGGAGCTTTCTGCATTACCCTGCTGCTCCTTCTGGTCTCCTCTGCCGGAGCCTTCTTTGTGGAGAGTGCTGAGGGAGTGCCGGAAGGGTATCCCGTCTATGGTGAGGAGATGGATCTTGAGATACATATCACCTTCCAAGGACTTGATACTCTCTCATTCCCCTCTCAAGACACGCTTGAGCTCAAAACAGATCTCACAAATCCCCGCTGGACGGTTGATATGCACCGATCGGGTGGCGTGAGCACCCTGAGGCAGAGTAGTAAGAGCAGGGAGAGGATCCCGGGCTGGGAGCTCTCGTATCCGGCCGGCGATGATATCGCCCTGACTATCCGTGTATCAGGTACCGTTCCCCTGCTGGCTGAGCCGGGGAGCGTCACTATTCTTTCAGTACGCCAGCTTGACGGCTCCTATACGCTCCGCGGGGAGAACGAGTACCTGATCGCACAGACGGCATATCCTGCCGGAAGCGTCCCCTCAGGCACCCCGCCGGATCCGGTGATCGCCGCCCCATCCCCGCCGGATCTCTCGGCGTTCACGGTGTCAGGGCGATCAACCACCCCGGCCGGGCCCCTTCAGCCTGGAGAGACTGCAACGCTCAGGACATACCTCTACTTCGACAGAATCCCGCACACCACGTTTCCAACAAGTGATACGCTCCGGCTAGAGACCCGGTTAATAAATGCGACATGGGCGGTCAGCATCCACAAGGGGGGAGCAGAACTTGTACGAAACCCCCGGAGCGGCTATTTCTATACCATCCCCGGTTTTGAGCTCTCCTATCCGGCACGAGAGAACCTCGGGCTCTCTGTTGCTGTCACCGGAGTGGTGCCCGCCGGGACAACTGCGCCGCTCCTCGGGATCACCCAGTGCGGGCCTGACGGCTATGTGAGGGAAGGTGCGATCTTCACTCATCCCGCAGGGGTTGCCGCGATCATCCCGACAGAGACTCCGGCACCAACCGATCTGCCCCCCCAGGTGCCAACAGTCACCCCGGCCACCACACAACCAGAAACAGAGAGGCCGACACCCCTGCCGATACCGGAGATGAGCCCGCTCCCACCACCTCCAAAAGGCGAGATCTTCCCTGATGGGATCACCATCGATGGCATTCTCAATCTCGTCCTGGAACTCATCGATCATGGAACACTCTTTGTCAACCGGTTGATGCAGCTCATTGAACGGATCGCCGGGATCGGATCATAAGCAATCCTTTATTAAAGAAGAAAGGAGAAAGAATCGTCATGGCAACCGAATCCGGGAGCATGCCATCCAGGAGAAAGAACGGACATCCCCTGATCCTCTTTGTCGATGATAACGAGGTGCTCAGGAGGATCATAACCGAGGTGCTGGAGGGACGGTGCGGGTATACTGTCATCACCGCAGACGGGGGGAGAGCCTGCCTCGATACCCTCGCCGATATCAGGCCGGATATGATCCTCCTCGATATCATGATGGAACCGATGGATGGGTGGGATATTCTCAGGGAGATCCGCTCAATCCCCGAATACCAGACGATACCTATTGTTCTCATGACCGGCAAGATGTTCCTCCCCAGAGAGATGCTCGCCTATGGACCCCATATCTGCGGCTGGATTAAAAAGCCGATCAGGATGGAACCCTTCACAAAGACCATACAGCAGATTTTTACCGAGCTTTCCGAGGATGAGAAGGTTGCTGAAGAGATGAAAGGGACGGCATCTCTGGAGGAGCGGCAGAGAATCGCCCTGCACCGCCGCCGCCTCAGGGTGCTCCGCCAGATCTATGAGGGGATCAATGCCCAGTGTGTTACACCAGCAGGTGATTCCTGTGAAGGGTGGATTGAAGATATCAATGAGATGGAGGAACTGATCGCACAGGAAGAGGAGCGGTGCAGGGTTTTAGGCATTCCCTGAAATGAGGAGAGACCTTCCCTTCCATCAAGAATCCGGATCAAAACTCATTCTTCAAGGACAGTATCCACAAAGGTGGAGAGCTGCATCAGGAGATCGGGATCAAGCCCTTTTTCTGCTGCGAGGAAGACCCCCGCCACCCCGGCGAGGCGGAGGCGGTTTGTTACGAAATGCATGAATTTTGAGATGTTCTGGGTGGGGAGGTAGATCAGCATCGTCGATACCGAGTCAAGGATGATGCAGGCTTTTTTCCCTTCCATCTGCTTCAGGATGGTGGTGACGGCAATTCCCATATCGGTCAGGTTTGAGGGGTGGTTGATATAGGTCGTCATCGGATCGGAATCAGGCTCCTTTCCAAGGGAGTACCGGGTGATCGCATCGATATACCAGACTGATTCTGGATCGATTCCGGCTTTTTCGTAGAGCATTCTCAAAATCGGCGAAGGCTGGTTGGTGGTGATGACGATTGCGTCATATCCTCCATCGATGATCTCACCCACCAGCTGGATCGAGGCCTTCTTCATATCTTTTGGCTCTGCAAGGAGGAGATAGATCTCCCCCTCTTCGATCAGATGAGGAGCTGTTGCATCTGACATGGTTACTCCAGGAGGAACAATCGATATGCTTCAGGAATATCTCCACCCTCTCCCGTGAGAGCGGCATTGAGTTCCCGGATCGTCTCTGCAATCTGTGCCAGGTGGGTCATCTGCACCCTCAGCCGGAGAGCGGCACTATCACAATCAATGGTATCATCCTCGAACATTCCGAGTATATCCTCGAGATTCTCCCGCACAACCTCAACAGGCATCTTCAGTCGGGCTGTTGCTTCCCCGATATACGCAATCATCGTCCGTTGCGCCTTCTTCACCTCTGTGACATCCCGGACCAGAAGCGAGAAGCCTTCACCACCAAAGAGCGGCGTTACAGAGATGATCACGTCATGCTCCATTCCCCTGCGATCCCTCAGGACAGCGGAGATGACCGCATGATCAGATTGTGAGAGCGCCTCTGCGATCCGATCTTCACCCTCCTTCAGATTGATCAGATCCAGAATCGGCGCATCAAGGGCATCCTTCTCCGGAATACCTGTCATATCTTCTGCTGCTTTGTTCCATGAGAGGATGGTGCCGGAGACGGAGACGCTGATGATCGCCTCCTGTGAAGTCTGCACAATCGTCGAGAGGAGCCGCATCTGCGACTCAGATCGCTTCTGTTCGGTCATGTCACGGATCACAATGATGGTATGGGGACGGTTTTTGATCGTTACCGTTGAGATGTTGAGTTCGGCCGGGATCAGACTGCCATCCTTTCTTCTGGCATCAAGCTCATAGGAGCCGGTCTTTGCAAGCACCGACTGCCATCTGTTGCGGTCAGTCTCCGGCGAAACGAGATCGATGACCGTGCTGCCTCTTGCCTCCTGCTTCTGATACAGAAATATCCGCTCTGCCGCCGGATTCCAGTACGTAATGATTCCGTCTTCGTCCAGAAGGATGATCCCGTTATATGCTGCTGATGTGATCCCGTGGAAGAGCTCCTCTCGTTCACGGAGCTGCCGTTTGTTTTGAACCTTATCGGTGATATCCACCCCGACAGCCACATACCCGGTGATGGTGCTGCCGGGTGATCTGACTTCGCTTGTGTTCCATGAGATATGCTTCTCTCTGCCATCCTCTGTGATGATCCTAGTCTCAAAGTTCCGCAGATATGCCTCTTCTTCGATCACATCTCTGATCAGCTTCGTGATCTCTTTCCGGTACCCGGGATCCGGATACAGCCGCTTCCAGACTTTATTCTCTCCTATAACCTCCCGGGCAGGATAGCCGGTGATCTGTTCGGCAGCAACATTCCAGAAGAGTATCTTTCCATCCGGGGCGAGGAAGGTAACCAGAGCATTCATCCGTTCGATGATCGTCTGGTGAAAGAGGGCAAGATCGGCAGTCATCATATATCGATCGATGATTGGGAGAGAGGTAGATATATTTAACCCTGTAATTGCCGGGTTGCATCCCTGAGGACACAAACCTCTTCACCTTATACGAAGTACCAGTACTGGATTTTATGCGCATACCAATACGAGACGTAACACCCACACTTGAGCGTGCAACAATCGCCGGATGGGTTCATGAAGAGCGGGACCTTGGGGGTCTTGCCTTCTTCCTGATCCGGGATCGAAGCGGTATCATGCAGGTGACGGTTCCAAAGAAGAAAGTCCCTGAAGATGTCCTGATTGCAATAAAAGAGGTATCACGGGAGTCTGTGGTCCGGGTCTCCGGGATCATCAAGGCAACCGAAAAGGCGCCCGGCGGCCGGGAGCTTGTTCCTGATCAATTTGAGATCCTGGCAAAGGCGGCCTCCCCGCTCCCTCTTGATGTCGCCGAGAAGGTGCCTGCCGAGATCGATACCCGGCTCGATGCCCGGTTCCTCGATGTCAGGCGGCCGAGGATTGCGGCAATCTTCTCGATCCGCTCCCGCGTGATGGAGGCAACCCACAACTTCCTCTTCAGGGAGGGATTCACCCAGATCACCACCCCGAAGGTGGTGGCAGCCGCAACCGAAGGTGGCACAGAACTCTTCCCGATCGCATATTTTGAGAAAGAGGCGTTTTTAAGCCAGAGCCCGCAGCTCTACAAGCAGATGATGATGGCAGCAGGCTGCGAGAAGGTCTTTGAGATCGGGCCCATCTTCCGGGCTGAAGAGCATAACACAAACAGGCACTTAAACGAGGCAACCTCGATCGATGTCGAGGTTTCGTTTGCCGATCATACCGATGTGATGGTGCTCCTTGAAAAGCTCATGCACGAGATCTATTCTTCGGTTGCAGAGAACTGCACTACCGAGCTTGAGCTCCTCGGAATCCCTGAACTCCAGGTGCCTGAGAAGTCGCTCCCCCGCCTCCCCTATGCAGAAGCAATTGAGATTGCAGGCAAAAAGATGGAAGAGCCGATCGCCTATGGCGACGATCTCGGAACCGCATCCGAGCGGGCGATCGGCGAGGAGATGGGCACCCACTACTTCATCACCGAGTGGCCGACCGCCATCCGGCCGTACTATGCGATGCCGTCTGCTGCCGATCCTTCGATCTGCAATGCATTCGACCTGATGCACCCGAAGATGGAGCTCTCATCCGGTGCACAACGGTGCCATGTCTATGACCAGCTGGTTGCGCAGATCAAGTCCAAAGGGCTCTCCCCCGAAGGGTTCGAGTTCTATTTGAAGCCCTTCCAGTACGGGATGCCGCCGCATGCCGGCTGGGGTCTTGGTGCCGAGCGGCTCGTCATGACGATCTGTAATCTCCAGAATATCCGTGAAGCGGTCCTCTTCCCACGCGATCGCCACCGGGTCACCCCATAAGCCATGTCTTCGCCTCTCTTCGATCCCGGCATGATCCTCCCGACAACCGTTGTCGGGAGCTTCCCCGCAGTGAAGGGAAGAGGGCTCTCCGCCGTCCTCGACCCCTATAAACATGCTGTACGGTTTGCTGTTTCCGAGCAGATCCGGGCCGGGATTGATATCATCTCCGATGGGCAGGTCCGGGAGGGGATGATCCAGGCATTCACGGGAAAGCTGCCCGGTATACGGGATGACTCGGTCATCTCATCGGTGCAGGCAGCGGCAACCGGGATCACCGTCTCAGATACCCGGTATGCACTCACACAGACCCGGAAGGTCAAAGGCATCCTCACCGGCCCCTCGTCAATTGCCCATGCACTCCGAATCCAGACGCCAACATACCGGAACCGGGAGGAGCTTGTGATCGATATTGCGCATGCCCTCGCCGCAGAAGGAGAGGCGCTCGCAAAAGAAGGGGTCTGTATCATCCAGATCGATGAGCCGATCCTCTCAACAGGAGCAGCAGATATCGCAACCGGGGCAGAGGCGATTGGAATCATCGCAGAAAAGGTGGATCTCCCGGTCTGCCTGCATGTCTGCGGGCCGCTTGCGGGGATCATCGATCACCTCCTCAGGCTGCCGGTTGCAATCCTGGATATCGAGGCCGCGACCCAGCCGGAGAATCTTGAGATCTTCACTGATAAAGACCTTAAAGGAAAGATGGTCGGCTGCGGGTGTGTCGCCTCCTCTGACCATGAGGTTGAGCCGATCAACCTGATTAAACAGCGTATCGAGAGATGCATCGAGATATTCTCGCATGATACAATCCTGATCGACCCGGACTGCGGGCTTCGGATGCATACGCCGGAGGGTGCGTTTGCCAAGCTCTCCCGGATGTGCGAGGCGGCAGAGCTGGTGCGGGGAGAGTATCTGTAGGGTGGGGATGTAAAAAAGCAGGCTTGAAGGAGATTTCAGGATCCGGAGCAGACTGTTCAGTCCTCGAAGAAGGACAGTTCTCTCCCATTCCTATCACAAAAATCATACAGTAACTCAACCAGGGTGTCATAATAGCCCCAACCCATGCCTGATGCCATATCAACAATTTTTTCAAGTTTGGGTAGAAAATGGTCGACTATACCATCAGGCTGTGAGTCAAGCTCTTCTGTAATCTTCTCAAACATTCTTTCAAGGCTGAGATAGAAGTTTTCCCACATATCACCATACGCGACTGTGTACTTTGTGCCCATCTCAACATAATGGGTCATGAGTTCTAATTTCCCGACCATATCGTTTGTAGCCTTAAAATAACTGGATATAACCCTTTTTCCGGCAGAGAAATTCACACTCCTCCTCCCTGTTATGGGCGGATACAGTGCATCGGAGATTTTATTTAAGTAGGGCTCAAGAGACGCCTCTCCTGTCGGGTAACGGGAGTGGAGAAACGTTTTATTATCCTTATTCAGCCTGTAAAGATCGCCTATCAGTTTTATCAGTTCCTTCTTCTCTATCTCTGAAAGAACGTTCTTTACATCGCTCCATGCCATTTTCTTCGGTTCTGCCATAGCCCGGTTTGATAATTACTGAATTCTTCCTGCTTTCAGACACGTCATAGATGAAACTCTGGCGCTAAAAGCCCCATACTTCATCCATATCCTCAATATCTTCATCAAGATATCTCTCCATAGTTGCAATCCATTCCGGCTTCTCCTCTTTTATTGTTTCTTTCAGTTCAGTGAACTCCTCTTTGGTAATCTCACCTTTCTCCAGCATAAACTGATAGAACTTCTTCAGGCTTGAAGCATTCTCATTTATTGCCGAAATACCACTCCAGGGACCTTTTTTGATAAACCAGAATCCCAGATACATGCTAATCTCATTGACACCATCCCGGGCATCAAGGTCTTCATAGTACAGCAGAAACACATTTATGTAAAAATCGACATTTTGAAGATGCTTTTCAATGGTTCTTGGAGTAAGCTCCTTTTTTGTGAGATACTCCCTGAATTCGGCAAGAAGGTTTTTGTTATATGATTTGATAGCATCATTTTCGTCTTCGTAATCTTCAGAGGACATAATCATGAGATCCCTGACTTATTCGGTACTATAAACATTCTTTATTCATACATAAATGTCACTCTGTTCTCAAACGTCGGACTCGAAATCCGGCTCTTCGTGAATCTGATTGGTTTTTATAGATGCGACCCATCATCCGGCTATCAGGTATATACAACCCTTTAGTATCTCCTGAGCTTTAACGCAGGAATACCTTCAAAATGATGATCCCGCGTCACAATCTCACTATCATATCCAAGTGCTATTGAGGCGATCAGCTCATCAAAATCTCCAACAGGTTTACCTTCCTTCCTCAATCTTGCAGAGAGAGCTCCAAAGATCCTATATGTCTCGTTATTAATGTTCTCGGTAATGAGATGCTGTGTGATCGCTTCCACCTCTTCCAGGTTTTTTTCCGGGGATGATGAAAAATAAGCACCTCTATACAATTCGAGAATGGTGATCGATGTTGTTGCAGGAGTCAGTCCTTCCTTCTCAATTGTTTCCAATACCCTGAGCGCCTCGGGTTTGTGTCGGATCAGATCAATGATGAATGAGGTGTCAAGTACCGGCATCAAAGTCGACCTCTCGCATCCTGGCTTTTCTCATCTCCCGGGAGGCCTCTTCAATCGAATCTGCAAGCTCCTGATTTGGACCAAGCTCTTTGAGTATTTCAGAGAGCTTTTTCCTGGGGGGAGTAAATCTGAGGATTACTTCTGAGAAACTCATTCCCGTCCCACCTTTCAACCTGGAGAGACGCTCATAGGCATCATCACTGATGCTTATTGTTTTAGTTCCCATATCTGTGTATGTGTATGTATGTGCATATAATATCAACGATTGGGAGAAGAAAGTGGAATGCAAGACAAGATCTCAAGGAAGGGGAAAAGAGTGGTATTCTTTTATTCCATCTGAATCAGGAGGTGTTTCTCATCACACCACCCTTGACGTCGTCGAGAGCTCGATCCCTTCCCCGGTGATCACAAAGGGAACCGTCCGGTCAGGGATCCGCATGCCCCGGTACTTCATGATCTGGAGCCTGCGTTCGATCTGCGACTGGTGGATCTCGGCTGTCAGCCGGATCACAATATCTGCCTGCCTGAAGATGAGCGCCTCTTCATAGGGGGTATGGAGGCCTTCATACAGTGTGCAGAGGAGGCAGCCGCCATCCTTCCTGAAGGCAGCGGTTGCGGTCGTGAGGAGCCGGAGTGTCTGGGCAATGCCCCGGTCAAGGATGAGGGTCGAGAGTGAATCGACAATCGCGGCATCCCCCCGGATATCATGGGCGAGATCCTCAATAGAGAGGCCGGCTGCCGGGATGATCCCATCGCTCACCTCCTCATCAAGCATGAGGTACACCCCGGCATTGGCTCTGGCAAACTGGGCTGCGAGGCCATCCATCCCGGAGAGGGGGGATCCGTACATGATGATCCGGCTCCCGGCCATGTACCCGCCGCCTATAACCGGATCAAGTCCGGGAACGCCGCTTGCTCTCAAATCACCCATTCCTCCATTCTAGTTATAGTCCGATGATCTGGATCGCCGCCACACCAGCCGCAAGAACAAGAGCGGCAGAGAGGACAAGCCCGTCAAGGGCGCCGACCGATATTGCTCCGGTCTCGGCTTTCCCACGGCGGTATCCACGCATATCGATGGTCAGCCCGAGGGTATCAGCCTTTCCAAGAGAATTTAAGATGAGGGGAAGAATCACCGGCTTCAGCCCACGGACTTTTCCCATCAGCCCGTCGCCGGGTGCATACCCGCGGGCAAGCTGCGCCTCACTGATACGGATGCCTTCCCTCTGGAGGGTCGGGATGAACCTCAGCGCTATCAAAAACATCAGGGTATAGTCGATCGGCATCTTCAGCTGCCGGAGCGTGGTGACGAGCTCTGCTGGTTTTGTAGAGACGACGAGGAGCTGGAATGCAAAAAGCATCACCGCAAACCGGAGCGATAGGATGGTGCCAAAGAGGAGGGCTCCGGCAGTCACCGGCAGGGCGCCTCCGATGAACGGCACTGCTGGCGGGATCAGCGGGAAGAACACCTCGCCCGCAGGCATCGTCAGCACCGTGAAGAAGACAAGCATTATCCCAAGAACGAGGAGGAGTGGGATCTGTTCAGTGAGCCCACGCCCAAGCCCTCCTGCCCATGCAGCCAAAAAGACGACGACCAGAAGGAATCCAAGCAGCAGAGGATCGCTTGTCATGACGGCGAGGATGACGAGGATCACCGTGAAGAGGAGTTTTGTGATCGGATGTACCCGGTGGAATACCCCGTTTCCGGGGATATACTGCATAATTTCCTGCATATTTTTATGCCTCCGTGGTAGAGATGATTTTTCCATCACTCATCTTCAGTACCCGGTCTGCAAATGTCGTTGCAAGATTCGGATTATGGGTGATCATCACAATCCCATGCCCCTCATCAGAGAGCCGCATCAAAATTTCCATGATCTGGAGTGATTCTGCAAGATCCAGTCCGGTTGTCGGCTCGTCAAGGACAAAGACCTCCTGTCCCATCGCAACGACGCAGGCGAGGGCAAGCCGCTGCCGCTCGCCCCGTGAGAGGTGGCGGGGATTGGTATCCTCTTTTCCGGCAAGCCCGACTTCATTGAGGACATCAGCGATGGAGCTCTGGTCTTTCCCGATATTCTTCAGCCCAAACGCGATCTCCTTTCTGACGGTATCCTCAAAGAGCATCGTATCAGGGTTCTGGAAGACGAGGCCGGTATGCCGGGAGAGGACAGAGATCGAGTGGCCGTTGCAGGGGGTCCCGGCGATTGTGAGGGTTCCTTCTGTCGGCTTCAGAAGACCATTGAAATGCTTCACGAGGGTGGTCTTGCCTGACCCGTTCTCCCCCACAATCGCGATGATCTCGCCTTTATGGAGCGTGAGGTCAACACCGTCGACTGCACGGAGATCATCATAGCAGTGGACAAGCCCTTCTGCCTCGATGAGGGGTGCACCACCTGTCTTCCGGGGCCGTTTGGTGATCGGGGGAAGAGCATCCCGGATGATCCGGGAGACTTCTTCCGGGGTGCCTGATGCGGTGATCGCCCCATCCTCCACCAGCACGCAGGTATCTGCATACTCTGCCGCCTCATCGATCATATGCTCGACAAGGACAATCGTCTTCCCATCATCAGCAAGCTTCCGCAGGATGGAGAAGATCAGGGTGCGTGCCTCCTCATCCAGTTCAGAGGTCGCCTCATCCAGGATGAGGACATTTGTTCCGAGGGCAAGGGTTGCGGCAAGTGCCGCCTTCTGCTTCTGCCCGCCCGAGAGGGTATAGGGGGCACGGTCAGCGAGATGGGAGATCTCCAGGAGTTCGAGGATCCTGACGAGTTCGGATTCTGCCTCCTGTTTTGAGAGGCCGCTGTTCTCGAGGCTCGTCATCACCTCTTCCCCGACAGTGGTGAAGATCAGCTGTGCGTCGGCATCATCAAAGACCATCGAGACGGTATGGGAGAGCTCTTCAATCCCATCATACTCCATCATATCCCGGCCCGCAATCACAATCGATCCGGTGGAGGTGCCGGTATAGATATGCGAGAGGATACCCGACATGGCCCGGCAGAGGGTGGTCTTGCCCGCACCCGATGGGCCGGTGACGAGCGTCATCGAACCCTCCGGAAGAGAGAGGGAGATATCCCGGAGTACCGGGTGCTCCCTGTTCCGATAGGTGTAGCTGAAGTGATCGATCCTGATCATCAGTTACCTCTCAAGAACCCGTGAGGCGGCGGGGTAGAGCATCGAGACGATGATCCCGTTCACCACCGCGGTGATGACGACGATCGGAACAACTGCCATCACAAAGCCGGTAAGGGTCACTGCCTGTGCGAGCATTCCCGGCGCTGCGAGGAGCAGGATGACGACGACCCCGACAAAGGAGAGGCCTGAGGCAAGGGTCGCAACGAGGGTGGTGATTCCGGGTGCTGCCAGCTTCATCCTGTCTTTCAGTGCCATGAAGACGAGTATACAGACGACCGCCCCGATTGGTTCTGATATGAGGTTTGCAGGCGGGAAGATCGAATGGCTGATCAAAGCCGATATCAGGCCGGCGATGACACCTATCCCGAGAGCTTCACTGATCTTTGGGACGACCAGTATGATCGCAAGCGAATAGAAGGCGATCACGAGGTTTGCGACGATCGGGCCCGGTATGACGAGCGACATGTACCGTACAATGGCTCCTGCTGCAAGCAGGATGCCGACAAGTGCTATATCTCTTGATTTCATGATAATCTCTCTCTGGTATATTCTTCTCTGAGTGTTTTCCGCATCAGTTTCCAGCCGTTCTTCCGGGGAAGAGAATCGGTGACGATCACTTCCCTCGGCACCTTGTATCCTGCAAGATGGGAACGGCAGTATTCAGTGATCAGTTCTTCCGTGATCGTCTTCCCCTCCTTTGGGACGACTGCTGCAACCGGGATCTCGCCCCTTCGCGGATCCGGAACCCCGAAGATGGCGGCATCTGCAACAGACGGGTGCCTGAGGAGGATATCCTCCACCTCGGTCGGGTAGATCTTCCAGCCCGACATGATGATCATATCCTTTTTGCGATCTGTTATGGAGAGGCGGCCTTCTGTATCGATGAACCCGATGTCGCCGGTCAAAAACCAGCCTGATTCGAGGAAGGCCTCTTCGGTCTCCTCTTTCATCCCATAGTACCCAAGGGCGACTGCGGGGCCACGGAGGGCCACTTCCCCCTCTTCTCCGACCAGGAGGATTTTTGTGGGATCATCGGAATCGACGATTTGTACCTCAGAATAGCCGACCGGGTGGCCGACTGAGAGGAACCGGTCTGCAAACGGATAGTCTGCTGCCCGGATGGCTGTGCCGGTCCCGATCACGATCGTCTCCGAGAGGCCGTACGCATTGATGATCGGAATCCCAAAACGCTCATGGAACGGCTTCCAGACCTCGGGATGGAGGGGGCCGCCGCCTGAGATGATCTCTCTGGCTGATCTGAGTCGCTCTTCTGTTCCGGGTGGTGAAGTGAGGAGGGAATGGATCACCGGCGGCATCCCTGCAAGGACGGTGACTCCGTATTCTTCTGTCAGCGTGAGGTAGGCTTCGAGATCGAAGCGTTCCATCACAACAAAGGTTGCCCCCGCCTTCAGTGCTGCTATTCCCCATGATATGCCGACATGGCCCATCGGGTAGATGCCGAGATAGACATCATCCGGTGTGAGGGCAAGTGCCTCTGCCTCGGCATCGAGGGCCGCCATCCATCCGCCATGGGTGAGCATCGCTCCCTTCGGCCTTCCGGTTGTTCCGGAGGTATACTGGATCTGGCAGAGATCAGTGGGCGAGCAGTTCACGGGGGGGATTACTGGTACTGCCTCCCGCAATACAGGCCAGGGAACCGTGCCCTCAGGTGCATCGTGAGTCGAGATGATGGTGATTTCGGGGATCGCTTCTGCCACCTTCACCCCTTCCGGATCGGTGATAACAACACGTGCACCGGAGTTTGCCACCGCATAGGCAAGCTCATCCCTGGTATAGACCCGGCCGGTCGGGACAGCGACTGCCCCGATCCGCCATGCCGCGAAGTACCCGATCAGGTACTCGGCGGAGCTCTCCAGGTAGATGACGATCCGGTCGCCCTTCAAAACACCAAGCGAGGTGAAGAGCGAGGCGAGAGAAGAGGTGGCATCCAGGAGATCCCGCATTGAATAGGACTCGCCCCGTGTGGGGACGATCAGGGCGGGTTTTTCTGATCGGGCCGCCCCGATATCAAGAAATGCGGTGATGTTTGGCACGTAAAATTCTCCATTATTGTAGTATAATGTATATATTTGTACAATTCAGGTATAAAAGAAGAGGTTCTGATCAGGCTGATCGGTGGAGTTTTCGCCGTTCCGCAAGCCCGAACCCGCAGATCACGCGGATCGAATCCGGGAACGATGCATCGAGATTCCGATCCCCTGAATCGATATGGAGCCTGGGCGTTGCCCTCAGCTTGCCGGGTGTTGCGACGACGATGAGGTTCTTATCTCCGATTTTCCCGAGGATCTCAGGTGTGATCACCTGTGTCCCCCTCCCGATGATGAAGCCCTGAGAGCCGATCGGGCTGATTATTAGACGTGTATCCGGGTGATCCCGGAGAAATTCAAGGATAGAGTTTGCATCGCCGTCACGGAGGATGAGGCTGCCTTCCGAATAGGCATCGAAGCCGAGGAGGGTGCATTCCAGATCCATTGCATCTGCAATCGCCTCTGTCGTCGATCCGGGACCGAGGATGAAAGGTCGGGGGGAGGCGAGGACGCCTGCCATGAAGTTGGCAATCTCCTGCCTATCCTCATCATCGTTTTCGGTTGTGAAGACCGTCTCTTTTGCATGCTGGACATAACCTGCCCGGTACGGTGTCCTTGCGATCCCATAGAGCCGGGTGCTGAGGCGGCCGTCCCGGTATGCCTCCTCATCGACATCCAGCACCTCGGCATCACGGAGCGGGAGTGATCCGGCCTCCCGGATCAGGGCGGCGGCTGCGATAGGATCATTTGCAAAGACGGCGGAGTACATCTTCACCCCAGTTGGTATCCCGAGGATCGAAATCGTTCTTCCGACAGCCCCGAGGATATCACGGGCGGTGCCGTCGCCGCCTGCAAAGACGATTATGTCTGCTCCTGCTTCTTTGAATGCAGCTGCGGCACGGCGCGTATCCTCTGCCGTGGTCGGGTCACCGGATTCGTGGAGGACGGTAAACGCTTTGATCCCGCATTCCCTGAGTGCATCCTCGCCCATTGCACCTGAGGCGGTGAGGAAGGAGAAGGTGTCGTTTTGAAGCAGGGAGAGGGTCTCCTTCGTACGGATGGCAGAACAGGGGGTTGCCCCCCGTGCACGTGCCTCTCCTGAGAGTCCGTCGGTTCCTTTCAGCCCGACGGTGCCCCCCATCCCGGCGATCGGGTTGATCAGAAGCCCGATTGTCGGTGTCATCCTCTCTGTTTCGGGAGGTTTGCGAGCGATTCTTTGATCAGGTCGTCCGGGCAGTCGTAATCGATGATCCCGCCTGCAAGGTAGGCATCATATGCGGACATATCGAAGTGGCCGTGGCCGGAGTTGCAGAAGAGGATCGTCTTCGGATCCCCTGTCTTCCTGCATTCAAGGGCGGCATCGATTGCCCCTTTCACCGCATGGGCTGCCTCTGGGGCGATGATGATCCCTTCTGTCCGGGCAAAGGTGATGGCTGCTTCAAAGACCTCGTTCTGGAGGTACGATCGCGGCGTGATGATACCGTCATGGACGAGGCGGGAGACGATCGGGGAGTCGCCATGGTACCGGAGCCCCCCTGCATGGAGTGCCGGGGGGATGAAATCATGGCCGAGGGTGTACATCTTCAGCATCGGGGTGAGTCCCGCAACATCGCCGTAATCGTATTCATAGAGCCCCCGTGTCAGGGTAGGGCAGGCGGCCGGCTCGACACCGATGATCTCGGTATCTTTTGCCTTTCCTGTCAGAATATCCCCTGCGAAGGGGAAGCTTATCCCGGCGAAGTTTGATCCGCCGCCGACGCTGCCGATGACATAATCTGGGTACAGCTCCTCCATTGCAAGCTGTTCACGTGCTTCGAGACCCATGATCGTCTGGTGGAGACAGACGTGGTTTAAGACTGATCCGAGCGAGTAGTGGGTGTTTGCATGGGTGGCTGCGTCTTCGACTGCTTCTGAGATGGCGATCCCAAGCGATCCCGAGGTATTTGGATCTTTCTCAAGGATTGCCCGGCCTGACGCGGTCTTCGGGCTTGGGCTTGGGATACATTCTGCGCCCCAGACCTCCATCATCGACTTCCGGTAGGGCTTCTGATAGTAGCTCGAACTGACCATATAGACCGTGCATTCGAGATCAAAGAGGCTCGTTGCAAAGGCTAAAGCGGAACCCCACTGCCCGGCGCCGGTCTCGGTGGCGATCCGCTCGATCCCTTCCTTCATATTGTAGTATGCCTGTGGAACAGCGGTGTTTGGCTTGTGGCTGCCTGCGGGGCTGACACCTTCCCACTTGTAGTAGATCTTTGCAGGCGTCTTCAAGAACTTCTCAAGCCGGTGAGCCCGGATCAAGGGGGATGGCCTCCAGATCTGGAGAATCTCCCGGACCTCATCGGGGATCTGGATATTCTTCTGCCGGCTCATCTCCTGGCCGATCAGCTCCATCGGGAAGATGGGGGTTAAGTCTTCAGGGCCTGCCGGCTTTCCGGTTCCCGGGTGGAGCGGCGGGTCAAGGGGGGAGGGGAGATCCGCCTGGATATTGTACCAGGTCTTTGGGAGGCTCTCCTCGTCGAGGTAGATCTTGGTCTGCATAATGTACATCCTCCATATTTAATGCAATAGTGTGTCGTTTGATGTACACTAATGTACTAAAGATATTTAAAATTTAGCTATGAGCTCAAGGTATCGAAATGCTTATAATTAGCATACGCAGTAAAAGACTGTATGAAATACCTGAGTGTTTTACTGCTCGCTATATTTGTTGTTGCAGGTGTAGCAGTCTCCGGATGCATGGAAAGCGAAGAGACCATTTATGATACATCAATTGTTCTTCAGGATGGCAGCAATATGGTCTATGATCTGGCTGCAGGAACCTACAAGGTGCAGATCGTCTCCGATGAGAAGATCGATGTCACGTTTGATACCGCATCCACCTATAATTCCAAGGGAGTGACCGTGTATGATCAGGTATTCACCCTTGGAACTGCAACAAAAATGACAGTGGAGAACCCCTCATTACTCGGCCTTGGGCTGGCAGATCCGGCAAATGTCCAGATAAAAGTCATTAAAAACCCTGCAAACGTCTGAGAAGGGTTTTGAATCCAACATATTCCCTTCTTTCACCATATTTTCAGATCACCTATCACGTTTTACCCGGTTCATTCCAATAGTGCCAAACAATCATCCGGATCATCCCATTTCAGCCTCATTTATGAAAGAAATGGCAGATCCAGCCCATTAGATATTTTTAAATAGCTTCAACCGTATTATTGGAGTATATGTCGGCTTTTCAATGTCCGAAATGCGGCGCATCCGTTCAGAAGGGCATGAAGTTCTGCCCTGAATGTGGCGCCCCGATGCAGCAGGGTCCAAAGAAGTGCAGCAAATGCGGCGAAGAGCTTGCTCCGGGGACGAAATTCTGTGCGAACTGTGGAACCCCTGCCGAATAGTTCACTTATCTCTTCTCCTTTTTTACACAAGCGAGCTTGTTTCCTTTCGTGAGTGTGAGCTTCTTCTGAACGAGCAGATTCCTGATCTCTTCTTCAATAGCCTCCCTGCTGAGATCGTTCAGGAGCCCATATGAATGGAGACTTGAATGGCCGGATCGTTTTGATTGGCCGCATATGATGGAGATGATGGTACTGATTGCATATTTCCCGGAGAGGGGGGCGATTGCATCCAGGATGCGATCTGCTGTGGTGTTCTTCTTCTTTTGTGAGCAGATATCGCAGTTTCCACAGCTCATCTCAGGATAGTCTTCTCCAAAGACTTTGAGGAGGCTCCGGCGGCGGCAGGTGGTGCTCTCACACCATGCCTGCATTGCAGTGAGCTTTTTGAGCCGGATCGAGAGGTCGGTCTGGCTTGTGTACTCCTTCTGAATCAGGTTCCTTGATATGGCAAAGTCCTGGGATGAGTAGAAGAGGAGGGATTCGGCTGGCTTTCCGTCTCTTCCTGCACGCCCGCTCTCCTGGTAGAAGGACTCGATATCCTTTGGTGGATGGAAATGGACGACGAACCGGACATCGGGCTTGTCGATCCCCATCCCAAACGCGACAGTTGCCGCGATCACCGGCACATGGTTCTTCAGAAAAGCATCCTGCACCCGTGAACGTTCATTGCCGGAGAGACCGGCGTGGTAGGACTGCGCCAGGATATGCCGTCTCCTGAGTTTTGCTGCGATCTCGTCTGCGGCATTCCTTGACCGGCAGTAGATGATCCCCGGCTGCCTCGGATGGTTTCCGATGAAGAGGGCAAGGCGGCGGAACCGTTCATCTTCGCTCTTCTCCATAATCACGGTATACCGGATATTCTCCCGATCAAAGCCGCCGACATACTTGATCGGATCCCTGAGCCGGAGCTGGGTGATGATATCCTCCCGCACCTCTTCTGTGGCGGTTGCGGTGAGGGCGATGATCGGGGTTTTCGGGAAGAGGTCGCGGATGAGGGAGAGGGAACGGTAATCTTTCCTGAACTGGTGGCCCCACTGGGAGATGCAGTGCGCCTCGTCGATTGCAAAGAGTTTCGGGTTGATTCTCCGGAGGAGTTCCTGGAATGCCGGCAGGCTGAGTCGTTCGGGCGAGACATAGAGGATCGTGATCGATCCGTCTGTCAGTTCGGCTTCGACCGCTTTTCTCTGGTCATAGGTCTGGTTCGAGGTGAGGAGTGCCGCACTGATCCCCTGCCGGTTCATGTCATCGACCTGATCTTTCATCAGGGCTATAAGTGGGGAGACGACGACGGTGGTGCCGCCGAGGAGGACGGCGGGGAGCTGGTAACAGAGGGATTTGCCGCCGCCGGTTGCCATAACGGCGAGGACGTCCCTGCCTGCAAGGAGGTCTTCTACGATCCTCTCCTGGTTGGGCCGGAATGTGGTGTGGCCAAAGAATGCTTCAAGGGTCTTCTGGCAGGAGGTCTCTGCCTTCATGGCATCTCCCTGAGGTTTTTGTACTCAATATAGCTGACGAGTACACACCAGAGGAGAGCGATGATGGCAGGGACAAGAATGAAGAGGAAGATATGATCGGGATAGAATACGCCAAAGAGGGTGAGACCTGCTGCGATACGGAAGATATTTGCGCTCCTCTGGTGTGTCCGGACCCAGACCTCGTCGCTCTTCATCGTCCAGGGGGTCCGAATCCCCATCATTTTATTCCTTTTCATTATCCGGGGAAGGATGATCGAGATACCGAGAGAGAAGAGGGCGAAGAGGATCGGGAAGAAGAATGCCGGATCGACGGGGTAGCCGAGGATGGTCAGGCTCTGGAAGATCTGGATTGCAAGGAGGAGGGCGAGGACGAGGGCGATGAACCAGCCGGTTGCCCTCCGTGTCTTTGTATCTCCTGAGCCGAGGTGCCTGAGCAAGGCTCCGAGGATGAGGGCAGTTGCGAGGAGGATTGCCGGGATGATTGCGAGCCCAAATGCCGCATCTGACCATGCGTCAGGCTCGCCCCCGATATTCCAGTGGGTTGGGATCTGCTCCGGGGCTGCCGGATAGATGAGGACTGCTATGAGGAGTGATGCGGCGATGATGATGAGTGTGGCGATCCGGTGGGCTTCCATTGTCTTGTACTTCCTGTTGATCGCACAGCATGAAAAGGGATACTGTCCGGAGAGCAAGGGGGAGAGCGGATGGTTGAGTGTACTCAACTGATTTATACCACAATACCACAATCAACCCGTATGCATACCCGAAGAGAGGGAAAGGTTTCCGTGTCGGGAGGGGAAGTCGGATACAGTATTGCTGGCGGTGATACGCCCGGCATCCCGCTGATCCTGGTGCACGGCGGACCGGGGGGGAGCTATGATGCATTCGAGCCGTTCCTTTCTCTGGCACAATCCCGGCCGGTGATCTGCTATGACCAGCTCGGTTCATACCGCTCACCCGCACCTGTCAATGATTCGCTTCTGTCGCCTGAGCGGTTCGCAGATGAGCTGCATGCGGTCAGAACGGCGCTTACATCGGGAAGAGTCCATATCCTCGGCCATTCATTCGGGGCGATGGTGGTGGCCGCGTATATCGAAAAGTATGGGCAGGAGGATATCGCTTCACTGACACTCGCCGGGCCCCTGATCTCGTCACCTCGCTGGGAAGCAGACCAGCGGCGGCTGCTCGCCGGGATGCCGCCTGATACACGGGCGGTGATCGAGATGCACGAGTCATGCGAGGTCTATGATTCGCCCGCATACCAGGAGGCGATGATGGCATACTACCGCCGCCACCTCTGCCGGATGGATCCCTGGCCGGACTGCCTGATGCGGATGTTCGAATATATGGCAGCCCCGATCTATCTTGCAATGTGGGGGCCGTCCGAGTTCACGGTCCGGGGGAGCCTGCGGGAGAAGAATCTGACGAATATCCTGCCAGAGCTCCGGTTGCCGGTGCTTTTTACCTGCGGCGAGTTTGATGAGGCAACACCCCAAACGGTCCGGGACTTCTGCGATCAGACAGACGGAGCGGTGATGAAGGTCTTTGCCGGGGCCTCGCATATGCATTTTCTGGAGGCGGAAGAGGAGTATATGGCGGTGCTCTCGGCTTTTCTTGAGGGGGCGGAGCAGTAGAAAACCCGGAAGATCAAAGAACATAGGAGCGGGCAGAAAGAAGAGAGAGAATTATGCCTGCTTCACGAGCAGGTAGATGCCCCCCAGGGCTGAGAGTGAGGCGAGGATATTGATGATTGAGAACGTGTCATCTCCAGATCCCATCATCGAGATGATATCGTAGACTGCAAAGAGCAGGAATGCAAGGGCAAAGAGGTATCCTGCCTCTATCTTCAGTCTGTACCCCACATAGCATCCGATGATGACGATAATCAACTGGATGGCGATAGAAACCGGGGTGAGTATCCCGGCAAGTGCCATAGTCTGGAATACGGCTTTTCAAGTATTTATCTGTTGATCATTGGGAAGATATCCCCCGTATGCTTCCATTGCTTCACCGTACATACATTCACAGACTTACTCAGATTTTCGCAGACCTTGAATCGACAGCAGGAACTCTCTTTTCGTCATTTGCGGGATATCTGAAGAGGGGATGGAGGTGAGTGAGGATGAATATCGTGCTGACCGGGGATGACTCCTGATTGCAAAAAAATGACAGGGGGGGTAAACTATCTCTTGTACTAGTACTGCTCACAACAATAACACGATCTTTTTCCTTTGCTTTTTTCTGCCCGGGAAGCCGCACAAACACTCACACCATGCACGGTGAGGCTCTATATACCGGGGAGGGCGACCCTGAAGGGAGCAGAAACGGGCTGAGCAGAAGAGCGTTTTCCATCAGAAGGAGTGTACGCCCTGAAAACCAAAGAATAGCCAACACGAATAACACGATAGCAGTTGTTGTCCGGTGGATGCCCGCCCCCCTGACCCGTTTTTTTGATCCTGGAAAAAACACTCACACCCCGCACGGCTAACGCCTTTTATCGATCTCTGCAAACAGGATTGTATGCAGAGAACAGATGTGAAAGAGAAGTGCTCAGGATTTCAAAATGATATTCCGGGCATAGAAGCCATCCTTTGGGAAGAACGCCATCTGAAAGGGAAACCAGGGGCGGGAGATGAGCCATCTGCGGGAGAGAACGTTATCGGGGGGATCTGCTGATGGCCTTCACGAAATCCCTCTCCCTTGCCGATCATCTCCATCCCTATCTCGAATCCTACCATGCAGAAGGCCGATCCATCTCGGCACTCGCCTCCCGGCTCTTCACCGAGTACTTCACCGGGGCATCGGCGATGTATGGAAGTGCCGGAACAGCCGGTATCGGCGGGGCAAACGGGCCCTATGGAGCTGCCGGAGAGGAAGAGAAGGCTATGGCCGGAAAGATGGCCGGCATCCGGTACGCCCTGATACAGCAGGATCTGAATCGCGTCAGGGCCGAGATTGAAGCCATCGAGCAGGAGCTGAAGCAGGCGAACACCACCTTCCAGGCGGCGGCCGAGCACAGGAACGCCCGGAGAGACCAGCAGGAAACCCTGCTCCGGGAAGAGATCGGCCGCGAGTTTGCCGACATCACGGGCGAATGGGGTGGTGCGAGTGTAGGTGCAGCAGGCGAATTAGGTGCAGATCCAGAGAAAAGAAAGCAGGCGGCCGCCCGCTACCGTGCCTGGGCCCGGGGCCTCCTCCTTGAGGGATCTGATCCCATCAGCATCATCAACCACCGGATTGCCGCCATCGCCACCCGCACCGGCCGGCCGGCGGCCGAGGTGAGGGAGGCGGTGTACCGGCACCTGCCGGGGATCGGGGAGGTGGTGTGAGGGGGGGGAGGAATAATAAACGAATATTTTCGCGGTGCTACCGTAATTCTTAAATAATCACCTTTTAAATCGATAGTAATTATGATGAGAGTGCTTTTTGATACAAATATCTTCATTTTACGAGAAGAAGATCAAGTACTTTCTACCGACCTTGCGGATCTCCAACGTCACCTCACTGAGCTCAAAGCAGAGATTCTTATCCATCCTTTATCTATTTCTGAATTGAAAAATGATAAAGATACAAAACGGCGGGATGTAAACCTATCTAAAATACGAGCATATTCGACTCTTGAGAAACCTCCATTTCCAAAGGAAGAGGATTGTTTTAGTACCGTTATTGGATCTTCAAAAAGTGATCACGACAGGGTTGATAATGCTCTTCTCTTCTGTGTATATCGAAATGCGGTCGATTTCCTTTTAACAGAAGATCGAGAGATACACAAAAAAGCCCAGTTACTTGAAATTGAAGACCGTGTTTTTCTTGTCACCGAAGCTCTTGATTTTATAAAAACCATTCTCCCACCAAAAATCCAAGTCTCTACTCCACCGGCTCTTACACAAGAACAAGTCTATAATCTTGATATTCAAGATCCAATTTTTCACTCTTTGATTAAGGATTACCCAGAATTTCAAGATTGGTTTGCTAAAATATCCCGTGAAGGGAGGAGTTGTTATGTTAACCGACGATCTGATGGTAGTATCGGCGCACTTCTTATTTATAAAATTGAAGACGAAGAGATTCCAACAGATCCACCTTTACCACAAAAGAAGCGGCTCAAAATTGCTACATTGAAAGTAACTCATGTCGGGTACAAAATTGGTGAATTACTTATAAAAACAGCAGTTGATATCGCTCTTAAACATGATTTGGACGAGGTTTATTTAACACACTATATTGAGGAGGAAGATCGTCTTGTTGAATTAATTGGAGATTTTGGTTTTTATCAAGCCGGAGTTCTTAAAAAAGAACGAAGTGAGCCGGTATTCATCAAACATCTTAAACCAACCGAAGCAACATTATCTCTCTTAGAACCTTCTGAAATCTCAAAGAAATATTACCCAAGCTATTATGATGGGGCTCTGGTGAATAAAATTATTATACCAATCCAACCAGCTTTCCACAACAAGCTGTTTACAGATTTTGAACGCGGCAGGCAAAGTCTCCTTTTTGAACACAATGGAGAGTTTGTAACAGAAGGTAACACCATAAAAAAAGCATATTTAACCCAGAGTCGAATTCAGAAAATTAATCCAGGAGATATTCTTCTTTTCTATCGATCACGTGACATGCATTCCATTACTTCAATTGGAGTCGTTGACCAGTTTCATCCAAATATCTCTCCTGAAGAGATAATGCGAATTATTGGCAAAAGAAGTGTCTATTCCAAGGATGATATTGGGAGATTAACAAAAAACCAATCCATCATTCTATTCAGACATCATTTTCATTTTAAAAACAGTATTCAGCTTAAAAACATGCTGCAAGCTAGAATTCTTAAGGGGGCACCACAAGCTCCAATGCAGATCAATCAAGCCGCATATGAATGGATAATTAATCAGGGTGATATAGATGAGAGTTTTACTTTCCATTAAACCAAAATTTGCAGATAGGATCATGGCAGGATCAAAAAAATTCGAGTTCCGAAAGGTAATCTTCAGACATCCTGATGTCCATGAGATTGTCATCTATTCAAGCAGCCCGGTGAAGAAGATTGTCGGTACATGTACTATCCGATCTGTGGTCGAACATGATCCTCTCGCCCTCTGGGAACATTGCAAGGAGGCAGCCGGGATAGGTGAGGAAGATTTCTTCTCATATTTTGAAGGGAGGAAGAGAGGATATGCCATTGAGATTGGAAAGACAGATCCCCTTGAAAGACCGGTTGATCCGAAGGTCTGCGATCCGGAGTTTGTGCCCCCTCAATCATTCCAATATGTGGATGATACCTTCTATTCAAAGATCAAGAACGCAGCATGAATGTGTAAATGAGCATTTTCCATTAATAGAGCGTCATTTTTTCATCCAATATTTTGATTCCGAATTGAAATAATAGTCTTTAAGGCATGCGAAGAGAGAGTGATAGTATTCAACGGGATTTCCTTCTTAAAGACAGTCATAACAGGATACAAAGGAAGACAGCAGATTCGGATTGTGACAGATCTTCTGATTAATAATTTCGGATAATCCCCTGAGGGAGAGTCAGATGGAATCAAATCAACTCAACTGGATTGCCAACTTCATCTGGGGTATTGCAGATGATGTCCTGCGTGACCTCTATGTCCGGGGCAAGTACCGTGATGTGATCCTGCCGATGACGGTTCTCCGCCGTCTGGATGCGGTACTTGAACCGACCAAGCAGGCGGTTCTTAAAATGAAAGAACAGCTTGATACTGCGGGTATAGTGCATCAGGATGCTGCACTCAGGCAGGCTGCCGGTCAGGCATTCTATAACACCTCCCCGTTTACCCTGAAAGATCTGAGGAGCCGTGCCAGCCAGCAACAGCTGAAGGCTGATTTTGAGGCATATCTCGATGGTTTCTCACCAAATGTTCAGGATATTCTCGAAAAATTTGAATTTAGAAACCAGATCCCCCGCCTCACAAGGGCTGATGCTATTGGCACCCTTATTGAGAAGTTCCTCTCTCCTGATGTGAACCTGAGCCCAAATCCTGTTGTTAACGGAGACGGAACCGTCAAACAACCGGGCCTTGACAACCATGCGATGGGTACGGTCTTTGAAGAGCTTGTCCGGCGTTTCAATGAGGAGAATAATGAAGAAGCAGGCGAACACTGGACACCCCGTGATGCCGTCAAGTTGATGGCCCGTCTTATCTTCCTCCCGGTGGTCGACCGGATCGGGGATGGAACCTACCTCCTCTATGATGGCGCCTGCGGAACCGGCGGTATGCTCACGATTGCAGAAGAGACTTTGAAGGAGCTTGCTGGTTCGCAGGGAATAAAGGTCTCAACACATCTCTATGGACAGGAGATCAATGCCGAGACCTATGCAATAGCAAAAGCGGATCTGCTCCTGAAGGGAGAGGGTGAAGCGGCAGATAATATCATCGGCGGACCGGAATTCTCAACACTCGCAAATGATGCGTTCCCCTCATTCCATTTTGATTTCATGCTCAGTAATCCCCCTTATGGAAAAAGCTGGAAGAGCGATCTCGAACGGATGGGTGGAAAAACCGGCATCAAAGATCCAAGGTTCATCATCAGGCATGCGGGAGAGCCGGAATATTCGCTGATCACCAGATCATCTGATGGTCAGCTCCTCTTCCTCGTAAACATGCTCTCCAAGATGAAGCATGACACACCCCTTGGAAGCCGGATTGCGGAAGTCCATAATGGCAGTTCGCTCTTCACCGGCGATGCAGGTCAGGGAGAGAGCAATATCAGGCGTTGGATCATCGAGAATGACTGGCTCGAAGCAATTGTTGCCCTGCCCCTGAATATGTTCTATAACACCGGTATTGCCACCTATATCTGGGTGCTGACGAACCGGAAGCCGGAACACCGGAAGGGAAAGATTCAGCTGATCGATGCCACACAATGGTATAAGCCACTTCGGAAGAACCTTGGGAAGAAGAACTGCTACCTCTCTGAAGAGGACTGCGGAAAGATCCTCGATACATTCCTTGCATTTGAGGAGACAGAGCAGAGTAAGATATTCCCAAATGCAGCCTTCGGGTACTGGAAGGTGACGGTGGAGCGGCCCCTCCGGCTGAAGGGAATTGATCCGGGACAGGCATACAAGGCAGCAGAGATCAAGAAGCTGAAAGAGAGCTGCGAGAAGGCCGATGATGCCCCGCCGGTGATTAAGAAGATCCACAAGAAGGGCACAGAACCCGACCCCCTCCGGGGGCTCTTCCCCATTACAATCAATGGAAAGCCCGCTGTTGTGGAGTACGAACCCGATAGCGATCTCCGGGATACCGAGCAGATCCCTCTCCTTGAAGAGGGGGGCATCGAGGCGTTCCTGAGGCGGGAAGTCCTGCCCTATGCCCCTGATGCCTGGTATCAGGAGGGGAGCGTACGGATTGGCTATGAGATCAGCTTCACCCGCCACTTCTACAAGCCAAAGCCGATGCGGACACTGGAGGAGATCCGGGCCGATATCCTGGCACTGGAGAAGGAGACGGAAGGGCTGCTAGAGGAGATTGTTGGAGAGATAATATCATGAGAGAGATATTAGGAAAAGCTAAGACAGTACGTGAGCTCCTAAAAGGAGTCAAATATACAATAGACTACTATCAGCGTGAGTACAAGTGGCATGAAAAACAGATACGTGAACTACTTGATGATCTTGTAGGAAAATTTTTAGAAGAGTATCAGCCAGGACACGAGCGCTCTGAAGTCGGGAATTACTCTCACTATTTCCTAGGATCTATCATAATCAGTATGAAAAATGGAACCAAATATATTGTAGATGGTCAGCAAAGATTGACCAGTTTAACTCTCCTGCTCATCCTATTACGAAATTTACAGAAGGAGGAAGAGAAAGTCAATATTGATGAATTAATCTTTTCTGAGAGATATGGGCAAAAATCATTTAATTTGGATGTTGATGAGCGAATAGATGCCATGGTGGCTCTTTATGAGGGAAAGCCCATAGATACCACATATAGCAATGAATCTGTTCAGAATTTAGTTCAATCGTACAATAATCTACAGCAAGCCTTTCCTGAAGAGTTACAAGGAGCTGTATTGCCATATTTTATTGATTGGCTACTTGAAAATGTCCATCTCGTTGAGATTACAGCATATTCCGATGATGATGCATACACAATATTTGAAACAATGAATGACCGTGGCCTCTCACTGAGCCCAACGGACATGCTTAAGGGATACCTCCTTGCTAATATTCAGGAAAATAAACGTATCGCAATAAACAATCGATGGCGGGATCGTATCCGTGAATTGAACGATATGGGCAAGGAAGTGGAATTTGATTTCTTTAAAGCATGGCTACGGAGCCAATATGCCACAAAAATTCGTGAGCGTAAAAAAGGTGCCAAGGCTGAGGACTTTGATCGAATAGGAACAGAATTTCATCGCTGGGTACGTGATGCAGCTGAACGCATTAATCTTAAACACAGTGATGATTTTTGCCAGTTTATCGACCGTGACTTTGATTTTTACAGCCGGCAATACCTACAAATTATTCAAGCCAGCAACACTCCGATTTCTGGCCTTGAACATATTTTCTATAATGCACAAAATGGCTTTACACTTCAAAATATGCTCCTCCTCTCACCGCTTTGCACTGACGATGATAAACAAAGTATACAGCGAAAGATGAGCCTTGTAGCTCGCTACATCGACACACTTCTCACATGGCGGATCTGGAACTTCAGAAGCATCGCTTACTCAACGATGCAGTATGCAATGTTCCTGGTTATGCGTGATATTCGAGGTTTGGATGTCGATTCCCTTGCACAAAAATTGCACTCATTATTGGATGAGGAGAAAGAAATTTTCAGCAATAATGATAGGCTTGGTATGCACCAGCGCAATGGCTATTCAATTCATCGAATTTTAGCAAGACTTACAGATTATGTAGAGGTTCAATCGGGGCATCCTTCTCGATATCTTGATTATGTGAGCATGGATAAAAATCGCTTTGAGATTGAGCATATCTGGGCAGCACATCCCGAGCGACACAGAGATGACTTCCAACACCCTGTTGATTTTACTGAATACCGTAATAGGATCGGGGGGTTGCTCCTTCTCCCCAAAAAATTCAATGCAAGCTACGGTGATCTGACATATATCGATAAGTTACCACATTACAATACCCAAAATCTCCTCGCCCGGTCACTTCATCCACAGTGTTATGATCACAATCCTGGTTTCATGCAGTTTGTTGAAAAGAGCGGCTTACCTTTCAGACCACATACTGAGTTCAAAAAAACCGATCTTGAGGAACGCACTATCCTCTATCGAAAAATTGCCGAGCAAATTTGGAACCCTGACGATCTGCTTAAGGTGTAATTGTGGAACAAGTGGTAATACCGAGAAAGTATCCATCCTACAAAGACTCCGGGGTGGAGTGGCTCGGGGAAGTGCCAGAACATTGGGAAAAACAACCTGGAAAAGCCTGCTTTACTGAGAGAAAAGTTCCAAATATCGGATTGATTGAAAAAACCGTTCTTTCCCTTAGCTACGGCAAAATAATCATTAAACCTCCAGAAAAGTTGCATGGTTTAGTCCCTACTTCCTTTGAAACTTATCAGATTGTTGAACCGGGCGACATAATCATTCGCCCAACTGATCTTCAAAACGATTGGAATAGCCTTCGTTTTGGAATAAGTTATCATAGGGGCATTATTACATCAGCATACATGCGCTTTGTAACAAAGCCCATATTAGACAGAGAATATGCCCATCTCCTTTTACACACCTATGATTTAATGAAAGTTTTCTATGGGCTTGGTTCCGGTCTGCGACAAAACTTGGATTGGAGTGACTTCAAATATCTTCCTTGTTTAGTTCCCCCCCTCCCCGAACAAACCGCCATCGTCCGCTACCTCGACTACATGGATCACCGCATCCGGCGCTTCATCAACGCCAAAAAGAAGCTGATTGCGCTCCTTGAAGAAGAGAAGCAGGCGATCATCCACAACGCCGTCACCCGCGGCCTCGATCCGGATGTCCGGCTCAAGCCCTCAGGGGTGGAGTGGCTTGGAGATGTGCCGGAGCATTGGAGGGTAAGGAGGATAAAAAATATATTTCAACAAATAATAGGGGGATCCACACCTTCAGGTAATCAACCTGATTATTGGGACGGAGATATTATTTGGGTAACCCCTGCTGATGTTAGTAAGAATTCTCAATTGTTCACTTCCTTAAGGAAGATTACGAAAGAGGGGTTCAAAGCAACATCTTTAGAGCTTGCTCCATCAGGTAGCCTTATAATTACTTCACGTGCTCCTGTGGGAAATGTTGCTGTGGCACAAACAGAGTTATGTACAAATCAAGGTTGTAAAACTCTCATTCCAAATTATAATACCATTACAACTAAATTTGGATATAAACTTCTTAAAACGCTTAAAAGTGAGTTACAGAGTTTGGCTACAGGTACAACGTTTACGGAAATATCAAGAACAAAATTAGGAGATATTTTTATTCCTCTCCCCCCCCTTCCCGAACAAAACGCCATCATTAGCTACCTTGATCAAACTCTGGAGAGAATAAATTCAACCATCACCCACGCCCAACGCCAGATCACTCTTCTCCAGGAATATCGCACCCGCCTCATTGCCGATGTCGTCACGGGGAAGCTGGATGTCCGGGAGGCGGCGGCAAATCTAAACGAAATTCATGAAGAATCCGATCTATTTGATGAAGAGCAAACGTCTGCTGAATATGATGAAGAAGCGATAGAAGTCAATGTCACCTCTGAGGAGGAAGAGGAGTGACAAATATTAATTGGCATGCAATCCGTCCACTACACGGATCACAAGCAGCAGGTTTCGAAGAATTTTGTGCCCAGCTTGCCGATGTAGAGAGCCCATTAGATTCGGAATTTAAACGAGTAGGTACACCCGATGGAGGTGTTGAGTGCTACGCCACCCTAGAAGATGGGAGTGAGTGGGGTTGGCAGGCCAAATATTTCCATCAACTCGAAGATTCCCAATGGAGTCAGATCAATACATCTGTCAAAAGAGCGTTAGAAACCCATCCTGAACTTGAGCGATACTTCATCTGCGTTCCAAAGGATCTTGCTGATGCCCGTATTGAGGGTCGCACTTCCGCGATGGAACGCTGGAATAACCACGTGCAACGGTGGACGGAGTTTGCCTCTTCCAAGGGAATGAGTGTAGAGTTCATTTACTGGGGGAGCCATGAGCTCCTTGATCGATTATCACGCCCGGAGCATGTTGGAAAGGTCAGGTTCTGGTTTGATACTCGCAGATTTGATGCTGAATGGTTCACAGCACGTTTGGAAGAGTCTATAAAAACTGCCGGACCACGCTATACACCTGAGATCCATATTGACCTTCCTATCGCTGATGAATTTGAAACTTTTGGCCGAACGGAACTTTTCTTCAATCGAGTTAAGGCTAATGCTCGGATCATCCGCAAAAATCTATTGCAGATAAATTACTCAAAATCTAAACAAACCGAGCCAACACTGGAAGCAAGGACATCCACATTAGTATCACAAATCCAGACGATTTTAACAGATTTTAGTGCGATTCAACCCAAACCAGTAGGAGAACTCTCGCTTCAGAAGATCATTAAGCAGATTTCTGTTATGGAGACAAATGCTACGGAGCTCAAGGATCAATTATGGAAGTGTGCCCGAGAATATGAGAATAAACCCAAGACTGCAAGTGATAGTGAAACAAGTACCTCTTATCATAAAAATCCATATCAAGAATTCTACAACATTATTAGCAGGTTTACCTTAGAACTTAAGGATATTCGAGAGAGAATCGTTCATGCAGAGTCTGTAGCAGGCCGCATTTCACTAATTCTCCACGGAGATGCAGGAACTGGAAAGACACATCTACTTTGTGATGTCGCCAAGAGACGCATCAAAGCAAATCAGCCAACTATACTTCTGATGGGTCAGCGATTCGTCAGTACCGAGAATCCATGGATTCAGATCCTTCAGCAGCTTGACTTATCTGATCTGTCTATTGAGGAGTTCATCGGAGCCCTTGAGGCGGCTGCACAGGTTTCTGGTTGTCGTGCCCTTGTTATTATCGATGCTATCAATGAGGGGACTGGACGACTAATCTGGCCAAATAACCTCGCAGCATTTCTTGCACATCTGGAAAGATCACCATGGATAGGTGTGATATTATCTATTCGATCCTCCTATGAAAAAATCATTATCCCTGAGGATATACATGCTCGTGCTGCAACTGTCACTCACAACGGGTTTGCGGAGCATGAATATGATGCCACGAGAACATTTTTTACATACTATGGTCTTGAATTCCCCTCAGTTCCACTTCTTGCACCAGAATTTCGTAACCCACTCTTCCTAAAAACACTTTGTCGGGGCCTTAATGAGAAAGGGGAATGTCGGCTACCTCGTGGTTTCCATGGAATAACTGCCATATTTGATCTATACACTAGCGCAATTAACAAACGCCTTTCGTTGGAATCAGGGCTCAATTTCAATCCTAAGAGTGCACTGGTACGTCAGGCCCTTGAAGCATTGGCTAAGGAAATGGTCAACACTGGTGAGCGCTGGGTCTCGCTTGACAGAGCCGAGGAGATTGTGAATACGCTGCTTCCAGGGCGTGAATTTGAGCGTTCTCTCTATCGCGGACTGATAGTAGAGGGTCTGCTAGTGGAAGAAACCAAAAGGCAGAAGGATGAAAATCCTTTGGATTTAGTCTTTTTCGGCTATGAACGCCTCGCCGACCACCTCGTTGCCAAGATACTTATTGATATCCACCTCAATCCAGCCGATCCCATTGCTGCATTCGAAAAGGATGGGGCACTGGCCTTCTTTTCCGAGGAGGAAGGTTACATCTCACCAGGGCTCCTTGAAGCCATGTGCATACAGATTCCTGAACGTACTGGGCAGGAATTGGTTATACTGGCTCCGGAGATCAGAAAGCGTCGGAGTATAGGACATGCATTTAACCAGAGTCTCATTTGGCGCGATAATAATTCATTCTCAGAAGTCACATTGAAAGTCCTGAACGAACTTCATCACACCGAAAGCGACTTGCACGAAACATTAGATGCCCTCCTGACAGTAACAACAATTCCTGGACATCCTCTCAACGCTATTTTCCTCGATAAACGTTTGAAACGGGATTCAATGCCCATACGTGATGCGTGGTGGAGTGTTTACCTCCACTATGCATGGAGAAGCCATGGTGCGGTGGATCGAATAGTGGACTGGGCATCCTCTGTAACACCCAAGATATCTATCGATGAGGAGACTGTTGACCATTGTGCAATAGCGCTTTCGTGGATGTTTACCACATCGAATAGATTCCTTCGTGATCGAGCCACAAAAGCACTCGTGAGTCTACTGACAGGGCGACTGGATGCTGTTATCCGTCTTATCAAACGATTTGCGGATGTTGACGATCCATACGTTCTGGAGAGAGTCTACGCTGTTGCATATGGAACTGCCATGCGGAATCACGATCCTGTAGATGCCGGAACTTTAGCACAGTGCGTCTACAACCAGGTATTCGCAACTGGCTCTCCTCCTGCACATATTCTGCTTCGAGATTACGCACGTGGGGTAATTGAGCGGGCTCTCTATCTTGGATCGAAGATCGATATTGTTCCCGGCTACATTCGTCCACCTTATTCCAGCCAATGGCCAAAAATCCCAAGCGAGGCAGATATTATGCCTTTACTTCCTGATTGGTCTCATCAATCTCACGACGATAGTGAAATAGAGTGGGGCCTTGATCATATTGCTAGCTCAGTAATGGATGGAGATTTTGCCCGCTATGTGATTGGTACGAACTCATCATCCGTTTCAAGATATTGGCTCTCGTTGCGACTTGATGAACCAACATGGCAGTCTCCAAATGAGTCTATAGCCGAACTCGTAAAGGGTTTTTCTGAAGAAGAAAAAACTGTATGGATGGAATTCAAAGAGGTTGATGAGAGATTAAAACAGTTGTATTCGAATAAAAATCTCTCTCTCCTCTTAGAGGCAACTCATAATAATGGCTCTCAGAATGCGAAGAACTCTAATTTTGAAAACATAGAAGATCTAGATAAAAATATCGAGCGTACACAACAGGAACGAGAAGAAGCATTCGCAAACCTTACATCATTACTCACGGACGAGCATGCTCAAGCTCTCACAGGGTTTTTGACACCAATATCAAGCGATGATACTCTTAAGAATCCACCACGATTCGATATTCATCAGATCCAGCGATATATTCTCTGGCGAGTGTTCGACCTCGGATGGACAACAGATCGTTTTGGAAAATTCGACAGGTTCTCAAAAGGGTATCACGGTCGTGAGGCAGGGAAAGCAGAACGAATCGGTAAAAAATACCAGTGGATCGCATACCATGAAATATTGGCATTTATTGCCGATCATTATCAGTACCGGGAGGAATTCCATGAAGATAATGGTGAACGAGCTTATGAAGGACCCTGGCAATGCAACATCCGCGACATTGATCCCTCATGTACCCTAAATAAAGTGATTGGAGGTACGCCATGGTCTGGTCACACACCAGCCTGGTGGGGATCAAAGGTTTATGATAATTGGGAAGAACCGAACAATCCACAAGAGTGGGTGGAATGTACAAGCGATATACCTTCTTTGAAAGACTTATTAATTGTGTCTCACCCTGATGACGGAGCTCGATGGGTTAATGTACAGGGAAGTTTCCATTGGAAACAGAGAACCCCTCCTGATAAAGAATTGACTGATTTAGAACATCGTGAAGTCTGGTATCTTTTTATTGCCTGCCTCATACAAAAGGAAGATACTGATGCTTTTATTGATTGGGCGAAGAAAGTGAACTTCTGGGGACGCTGGATGCCCGAATCCCCCGAAGCTCATGAAATGTTCTTAGGCGAGTATGGATGGTCACCGGCATTCCGACATTTTCAAGACCAATATCATCATGATTATGGAGATGAGGAATGGAGAGTTGCCGGCAATAATTGTCCTGTGAAGATACAGATTCCTTCTTTTGAGTATTCTTGGGGAGCAGGGGGTTTTGATTGCTCAATTGATGATACCATTAGACTTCAATTGCCATTAAACGATTTTATTTTGAGTAAAGGACTTCTATGGAGCGGGAAAGCTGCAGAGTACCTTGATGCGACAGGTACAATCGCAGCTTATGACCCAACTGCGCTTGATAAGGGACCAAACTCACTTCTAATCCGAGAAGATTTGTTAAGGGAATACCTTACACACGAGAATTTAACACTATGCTGGGTAATTATTGGAGAGAAGCGCGTGTTGAATCCAGAATCTAATCCCGAGAAATATTGTGGCATTCAATTGACAGGAGCATTTGCGCTGACTGAAGAAGGAACGACTGGCTTCCTAGATGCAAAAAAAGATGAAAAAGTTGCTAGCATTGTTAAAAACGATGAGGCAGAAGCATGATCGCCCACAGGGATGAGAAATACTATCAGGGAATTATCCGGGAGCTCATCCGGTATGCCCATGAGCCGGAATGGGCCGAGTTCAAGGTCAATAACCACAACCCGGAGGAGATCGGCGAGTATATCTCCGCACTCTCCAATGCCGCAGCCCTGAATGGCAAGACCCATGGCTATCTGATCTGGGGTATTGAGGATAAGAGCCATGCAATCGTCGGGACGGACTTTTATCCTTCCTTGGAGAAGGCAGGTAAGAAGGAAAAGAAGAACGCACCACTGGAAAACTGGCTGCTCGTTCAGCTCACCCCAAAGATCGACTTTGGATTCCATGAGATGACCATCGATGGGAAGCACATCGTTCTCCTTGAGATCGAAGCGGCATACCGGCACCCGGTCAGGTTCAAGTCCGGGGAGTTCATCCGGGTTGGATCGGTAAAGAAGCCATTGAAAGATACTCCTGATAAAGAGAGGGCATTATGGCGTATCTTTGATGAGATCCCCTTTGAATCTGGAGTAGCTATGGATAGGATTGATGGTCCAGAAGTCCTGAAACTCCTTGATTTTTCCGCATATTTCGATCTCCTTGAGATTCCACTTCCAACAAACCATGAGGGAATACTGGAGGCATTGATCGGTGAAAAACTCATTTGCCCATCCGATGCCGGAGGATACTTAATTACAAATCTGGGTGCGGTGCTACTTGCGAAAAAACTTTCACCATTTGATAAACTCTGGCGAAAGAAGCTCCGGATTATCCGATACAATGGGACAGGAAGGATTGAGGGGGAGCGGGAGATTGAGATCGAAAAGGGATACGGAAACGGATTCTCTGAGATCATGTCCCAGATCAAGAACCTGCTGCCGTCACGTGAGGTAATCGAAGATGGAATACGGAAGACCATTCACCTTTACCCGGAGATTGCAGTGCGTGAGCTGGTCGCAAATGCCCTGATTCACCAGGACTTCTACACCACAGGAACAGGACCGATGGTCGAGATCTTCTCAAACCGGATAGAGATCACAAACCCCGGTGAACCTCTTGTTGATATCGAACGTTTCGTGGATACGCCGCCAACTTCCCGAAACGAGCAACTGGCATCATTGATGCGCCGGTTCAGCCTCTGTGAAGAGCGGGGGAGCGGTATCGATAAAGTCATCACTCAGGTTGAGTTTTACCATCTCCCCGCACCATTATTCGAGGTTCCACCCGGATTTACCAGGGTGGTGCTCTTTGCTCCTCGTCCTCTCTCTGAAATGGATAAAAAAGACAGAATTCGGGCAATTTATCAGCATGCCTGCCTTCGATATATCAACCACAACTATCTTGTTAATGCATCAGTTCGGGACCGATTTGGGATACCAGATAAAAATAGTGCTGTTGCTTCCCGGTATATCAAAGAAACTCTGGATGCAGGTTTGATCCGACTATTAAAGCCTGAGTCATCCAATAAGCTACGGGTCTATGTCCCATACTGGGCATAATTTTTTTATTTGATGGGTATTTGACAGACACAATAAGAAAAGCACAATTCAAACTCCAATTCTGATTCCAAGCAATTCTGTATTTGATGGCTATTTGACGGGTATTTGACAGACACAATAAGAAAAGCACAATTCAAACCCCAATTCCGATTCCAAGCAATTCTGTATTTGATGGCTATTTGACGGGTATTTGACAGGCCCCACAAGAAAAGCACAATTCAAACCCCAATTCCAATTTCAGACAATTCTGTATTTGATGGCTATTTGACGGGTATTTGACAGGCACTACAAGAAAAGCACAATTCAAACCCCAATTCCAATTTCAGACAATTCTGTATTTGATGGCTATTTGACGGGTATTTGACGGCCACAACAAGAAAAAGCCATTTCAAACCCCAATTCCGATTCCAAGCAATTCTGTATTTGATGGCTATTTGACGGGTATTTGACGGCCACAACAAGAAAAAGCCATTTCAAACCCCAATTCCAATTTCAGACAATTCTGTATTTGATGGCTATTTGACGGGTATTTGACGGCCACAACAAGAAAAAGCCATTTCAAACCCCAATTCCGATTCCAGACAAATCTGTATTTGATGGCTATTTAACAGGTAAAAAACCTAAGAACCTCTCCTCAATATAACCGTAAATATAAAGCCTGCTCTCGCTAACTGGAGATAGAGGAGGGGAATGTTTACAAACACAACAGAAAGGGGGCTCGAAGAGCTGATCTGCACCGCACTCACCGGAGCCCCCTGCAATAGCGGAGGAGTTGTTGTTGAACGACCGGCAGCATATGGAGCTGGGTGGATCTGTGGCGATCCGTCGGATTATGATCGTGAATACTGTGTCGATATCACCCAGCTCTGCACCTTCCTGAACAAGACGCAGCCAAACGTGGCTGAGACCCTCGCTCTGGATACTGACGGAAATACCAAAAGAAAGTTTCTTTCGCGGTTGCAGGGTGAGATCAGCAAAAGGGGAACAATCGACGTCCTCAGGCACGGGATTAAGGACGGGCCATACCATATCGACCTCTTCTATGGCACCCCCTCTCCCGGCAATGCTGCTGCAAAGGAGCGTTTCGATGCAAACTGCTTCTCTGTCACAAGGCAGCTCAGGTATAGCCGGGATAATACGCAACACGCCCTAGATCTTGGACTCTTCATCAATGGCCTTCCGATTGCTACGTTTGAACTCAAAAACAGCCTCACAAAGCAGACTGTCGAAGATGCCATCCAGCAGTACCGCCGGGATCGTGACCCCCGAGAGAAACTCTTTGAGTTTGGTCGCTGTGTGGTTCATTTTGCACTTGATGAACACGAAGTCCGTTTCTGCACCCATCTTCAGGGTAAATCCTCGTGGTTTTTGCCCTTCAACAAGGGATGGAATGACGGGGCAGGCAATCCACCCAATCCAAACGGACTCAAGACCGATTATCTCTGGAAACAGGTCCTCACACGACGGGGTCTTACGAACATCCTTGAAAATTACGCACAGATCACCGAGATCAAAGATGATAAGACCGGAAAGAAAAATAGGGTGCAGATATGGCCCCGGTACCATCAGCTTGATGTTGTGCGCAAACTCCTTGCAGATGCTGAAAAACATGGAGTGGGGAAGCGATACCTGATTCAGCATTCGGCCGGGAGTGGAAAGTCAAACTCCATCGCCTGGCTTGCTCATCAGCTTATCAGGCGTGAAAAGGACGAAAAACCGATCTTCGACTCAATCCTCGTTGTGACAGATCGCCGAATCCTTGACCAGCAGATCCAGGCAACCATCAGGCAGTTCGCACAGGTGAAGGCAACAGTTGGCCATGCAGAACATTCAAGCGACCTGCGCCAGTTCATTGAGAGCGGCAAGAAGATAATAATCACGACCATCCAGAAATTTCCCTTCATCCTTGATGAGATCGGTTCTACCCAGCGGAGCAGAAACTTCGCTATCATTATTGATGAAGCCCATTCCAGCCAGGGAGGGAAAACTTCAGCTGCAATCTCCCGTGCACTCTCGGCCAATGGAGCCGAGGAGGAAGAGGAGACAATTGAAGATACTATCAACCGCATGATGGAGGCAAGAAAACTCCTCCCCAATGCCAGTTATTTTGCCTTCACGGCGACACCAAAAAATAAGACGCTTGAGATCTTTGGCGAACCGGTGCCACAGCCGGATGCAATAGTGAAACACATACCTTTCCACAGCTACACCATGAAACAGGCAATCCAGGAGGGCTTCATTCTGGACGTTCTCAAATATTATACGCCGGTGAACAGCTACTATCGCCTGATTAAAACAGTGGAGGGTGATCCGGAATACGACATTAAGAAAGCACGAAAAAAACTCAGGCGGTATGTTGAGAGTCATGACTACGCGATCCGGCTCAAAGCTGAGATCATGGTCGATCACTTCCATGAGCAGGTCATTTCACTCAGGAAGATCGACGGAATGGCACGGGCAATGGTCGTCACCAGTGGCGTTGAGCGTGCCATCCAGTATTTCCATGCGATTAAACAGTACCTTGAAGAGAGGAAGAGCCCGTACAAAGCTATCGTTGCATTTTCCGGGGAGCACGACTATGGCGGCTTACCGGTAACAGAGGCATCCCTCAATGGGTTTCCATCAAACAAGATCGCAGAAGAGATCCAGAATGACCCTTACCGATTCCTGATTTGTGCTGATAAATTCCAGACCGGATATGACGAGCCCCTGATGCATACCATGTATGTTGATAAAATGCTCTCCGGCATCAAGGCAGTACAGACGCTTTCACGCTTAAACCGTGCACATCCAAAGAAACATGATGTCTTTGTCCTTGACTTCATGAATGATATTGATACAATCAGGGAAGCCTTCTCAGACTATTACCGCACAACTATACTGAGCGAAGAGACAGATCCAAACAAGCTTCACGATCTGAAGAATGACCTTGATTCATATCAGGTCTATTCCACTTCAGAGATTGATGAGCTTGTAGCTCTCTACCTGAGAGGAGCAGATCGTGACAGGCTTGATCCGATCCTTGATGCAAGTGTCGCCATATATCGGGAAGAACTTGATGAAGATGGACAGATAGATTTTAAAAGTAAAGCCAAGGCATTTGCCCGGACATATGGTTTCCTCGCATCGATTCTGCCATATACCAATGCGGAATGGGAGAAGCTCTCGATATTTCTAAATTTCCTGATACCTAAACTGCCAGCACCAAGAGAGGAGGATCTCTCAAAAGGTATCCTCGAAGCAATAGACATGGACAGTTACCGCTCAGAAAAGCAGGCGGTCGTCAGGATCCAGCTCCCCGATAGTGATGCCGAGATCGAGCCTGTACCGGCATCTGGCGGTGGCAGAAAGATCGAACCTGAGATAGATCGCCTCTCAAATATCATCCGGACATTCAATGATCAGTTTGGGAACTATCCCTGGACTGATGCTGATCGGGTGGAGAAAATGATTACAGAGGAAATTCCTGCCAGAGTCGCTGCAGATCCTGCCTACCAGAATGCTAAAAAGAATTCAGATAAGCAGAATGCAAGAATTGAACATGATAAGGCACTTGCACGGGTGATGACAGCAGTCCTGAAAGATGATACTGAACTCTTCAAGCAGTTCATGGACAATGAAGCATTCAAGCGATGGCTGACAGATACGATCTTTGGGCTGACATATAAGGAAGGAGCAACTGCATAAACAGGGTATTCAAATAACCTCTGTTCATCCCAACCTACGGAGCACACCACCCCGCCAGCCAGCCCAACACCACCATGCATGCACCATGCAAGTACCATGCAAGTAGCATACACTTACCGCGCAAGTAGCATGCAAGCACCGTGCAGGTACCCCGCAAGTACCCCGCAAGTACCCCGCAAGCTGAGCCGGTAAGAGTATCCCCCCTTCTCCAATTATTGCGACATTTTAGAGAGAATTGAGCTCACCTAAACCGCCATTTCATCACTACCAGACAGGATGAACACCCCACAAGTACCGCACAAGTACCCCACAAGTACCCCACAAATACCCCGCAGGTACCCCGCAGGTACCCCGCAAGCTGATCCGCTAAATTCCCCTCTCTCTCCTATTCCCCCGACACCGTGGGACAATCAAAATCACATTCACTCCCCTCGGATCACCACTTTACATACTCCATGCAATTATCATGCACCCCACAAGCTACCCCCCCAAATCCCCCCATCGTCAAAAACCACTATCGTGAAAACCAGATTACACCAACCGCCAGCAAATCACCGGCGGAAATCACCATCAGACATCACCATCAGACATCAAACACCAACCCACCCCACCAAAACCAAAGGATCAGATCACATGGCTGAACAGATATTCATCGTCGGGGGCGAGGTCGAGCCCCCCTACTTCATCGGCAGGGATGAGGAGGTGAGCCGGATCAGGCTCGATCTCCTCTCACGGGCACAGCATAACGTCATCATCGGCCCACGCCGGATCGGGAAGACCTCGCTCCTGAAAAATCTCAGGACGAGCATCGGGGGCGAGGTCCTCTTCGTCCAGGTGAACTGCCGGATGATCACCCACCCGGCCGACTTCTTCAGGATCACCTCACGGGCAATGGTCGAAGCCTATGAGGAGAAGCACCGGGCAAAGGGGCTTGCACGGAAGTTCTCTGATATCTTCAAGGCAACAATCACCCGTGCCACCCGATCAATTGCGGAGATTGGAGGGAGTATCGAGCATATCGGAGAGATATATCTCCGGTTCCGGGAGAGCGAGGTGAGCGAGCCCGAGCTCATCGAAGAGACCTTTGCATTCATCGGAGACCTGGCAGACGAGAGCAGAGAGCAGATCGTCATCGCCTTTGACGAGTTCCAGGAGCTGAGCAGATTCAATCCCGCGATCTTCAGCCTCTTCAAGACACATATGGACAGCCGGCCGGATGTCCGGTACATCTTCTCGGGATCTTCAGTTGCACTCCTGAACAAGGTCTTCCTGAAACCGGACTCGCCCCTCTACCTGATGGCAGCAAAAGTCCGGCTCGAGCCGATCGGAGAGGAGGCAGTCAGCAGGTACATCCGCTCCCGGCTATTAATGCAGAAGATAACAATCACTGGCGATGCCCTTCACACCCTCTACAGCTACACTGACGGATTCCCATTCTATTTCCAGAAGATGGGATTCTTACTGTACCAGCATGCCATCCTCGAAGGGAAGGATACGGTCACCTCAGATGACACAGAGCTCGCATTCTCCTCCATGCTTGATGAGTTCGACAGCGAGTTTGAATCACGATACTCATGCAAGTTCAGCAGGCAGCAGCAGGATATCCTGAAGTACCTCTCTGCCGCAAGGACCCGCAGGCTGAAAGAGATAGCGGCAGATATGGAGACGCAGTCATCCTCGCTCACCGCCTCGATGAGAGATCTCACCAATACCATGACCATCGACAAGCCCGGCGAGGGGAGGTATGGCATACTCGACTCTGTCTTCCGGGTATGGATTGCCCGGAATATCCT
>NPIE01003522.1_pt1 | contig 41696 bp, 47 predicted proteins | sample 8637661 | NCBI WGS metagenome assembly NPIE01 (sample SAMN07420842, study PRJNA396082) | bioreactor metagenome | isolation source: sample BA12 brine-fed electro-methanogenic bioreactor BA | place: Japan: Kochi | collected 2016-12-09 | reverse complement strand
CTTCGAACGCTCAAACTTCGCCATCATTTCCTCCTGGGTCGCCGGGAACTAGCGTTTCCCGCCTTTTACAATTTCATCTGTAATATGCTGAGGCGTCGGCGCGTAGCTCTCGAACTCCATCGTGAAGCTACCCCGCCCCTGTGTCTGGTTGCGGATGCTGGTTGCGTAGCCGAACATCTCGCCCAGCGGCACAAGTGCCTTGACCGAGGAAAAGCCGTTCCCGCGCGGGTCCATCCCCTGGATGTTGCCGCGCCGTGAGGACAGGTCCCCAATCACATCGCCGGTGAATTCATCCGGGGCCACAACCTCGACCTTCATCACCGGTTCCAACAAGACCGGCGCGCCACGCTGCACGCCTTCCTTCAGCGCCAGCGAACCGGCGATCTTGAAGGCGATTTCCGAGGAGTCAACCTCATGGTAGCTGCCGTCCACCAGGGTCGCCTTGATGCGGGTCACCGGGTAGCCGGCCAGCACACCACCCGACAGGGCTTCCCTCATGCCCTGCTGGACGGGGTTGACGTATTCCTTCGGGATCGTGCCGCCGACGATCTTGTTTTCAAAGATGAAATTCTCTGTCGAGTCTTCCGGCAGCGGCTCAAACTCGACCACAACATGCCCGTACTGCCCGGAGCCACCGGTTTGCCGGACGAAACGGCCCTCCGCCCGAACCGGGCGGGTGATCGTCTCGCGGTAAGCCACCCGCGGCTTGCCCACGCGCGCCCCGATCTTGAATTCACGGAGCATGCGGTCTACGAGCACTTCCAGATGCAGCTCACCCATCCCCTTGATCAGGGTCTGGCCCAGCGTTTCATCAACGCTGACCACAAACGTGGGGTCTTCTTCCGCCAGCTTGCGCAGCGCCTCGCCCATCTTGTCCTGGTCGGCCTTGGTCTTGGGTTCAATCGCCACCTGGATGACCGGCTCCGGGAAATTGATGGCTTCCAGCACGATTGGCGCGTGAGCCGCCGAAAGCGTCTCACCGGTGAAGGTGTTCTTCAGGCCCAGCGTGGCGGCGATATCGCCCGCGTGGATTTCTTCCACGTCTTCACGCCGGTCAGCGAACATCCGCACCACGCGCCCGATGCGCTCCTTGCTGTCCTTGGAGGTGTTCTGGACGGAGCTGCCCGCCTTCAGCACACCGGAGTACACGCGGAAGAACGCCAGCCGCCCGACAAACGGGTCCGTCACGATCTTGAAGACCAGCGCGCTGAGCGGCTCGTCATCAGTAGCGTGGCGCACCTGCTCCTCGCCCGTACGCGGATCAGTGCCGGTGATGGGCGGGACATCAAGCGGGGAGGGCAGCAGGTCCACAACCGCGTCAAGCAGCATCTGCACGCCCTTGTTCTTGAGCGCAGAGCCGACCATCACGGGCTGGACCTTGTTATGAATGGTGGCGTCACGCAGCGCCGCGCGCAGTTCATCGTTGGTGATGTCTTCCTCCATGAGATACTTCTCCATGAGGTAGTCATCATTCTCAACGATTGTTTCGATCATCAGCGCGCGCGCTTCTTCTGCCCGGGGGAGGAAGTCAGCGGGGATCGGCACGCGTTCGATCTGGGTTCCCAGGTCGTCGCCATAGGTCACCAGTTCCATCGCGAACAGGTCCACGATACCGCCGAAGTGCTCGCCCTCACCAAAGGGCAGCTGGATGGCTACCGGATTGGCGTGCAGGCGTTCCTTGATCATGCCGACCACACGCTCGAATTCCGCGCCCACCCGGTCAAACTTGTTAATGAAGCAGATGCGGGGGACCCGGTACTCATCCGCCTGGCGCCACACGGTTTCGGACTGCGGCTCCACACCGGCCACCCCATCAAACACCACCACGCCGCCATCCAGCACGCGCAGACTGCGCTGCACTTCGGCAGTGAAGTCCACGTGGCCGGGCGTATCGATGACGTTAATCTGGTGACCCTTCCAGGCAGCAGTCACCGCGGCAGCGGTGATCGTGATCCCGCGCTCGCGTTCCTGCTCCATGTAGTCAGTCGTGGCAGCACCATCATGGACCTCGCCCATGCGATGCACCATACCGGTGTAGTAGAGCACACGTTCCGTCGTGGTGGTCTTACCCGCGTCGATGTGTGCAATAATGCCGATATTGCGCACCTTGGAAAGATCGAGGGCATTGCCGTTGTTTTTCTGAGCCACAGTCACACTACCTGAATCAAACTCTTAGACCCGAAACGGGTTTACCAGCGAAAATGCGCAAATGCGCGGTTAGCTTCGGCCATGCGGTGCGTGTCGTCGCGTTTCTTAATCGACGCACCCTGGCCGTTGGCGGCGTCCATCAGCTCCGCAGCCAGCTTCTCAGCCATGCTGCGCCCGCTGCGGGCCGCCGAATACTGCAGGAGCCAGCGCATCGCGAGTGAGGTCGCGCGCTGGGGTGGCACTTCCACCGGCACCTGATAGGTGGAACCACCCACACGGCGCGGCTTCACCTCGACCGCCGGGGTGATGTTCCGCAGCGCCTGCTCGTACACCTCGACCGGGTCTTTCTTGGTCTTGGCTTCGACGATCTCCAGCGCGTCGTACATGACGCGGCGGGCGGTGCTCTTCTTGCCACCGATCATCAGGCGGTTGATGAACATCTCAAGCTTGACGTTCCCGTAGCGAACGTCCGGCGCGATTTCGCGCTTCGGGGGGCGATACCTTCTGGGCATGCTTTACTCCCTTTACTTAGGCCGCTTCGAACCGTACTTGCTGCGCCCTTGCTGCCGATCCCGGACGCCGTCGCTATCCAGCGTCCCGCGCACGATGTGATACCGCACGCCCGGCAGGTCCTTCACACGACCGCCACGCACCAGGACCACACTGTGTTCCTGCAGGCCGTGGCCTTCACCCGGGATATAAGCCGTGACTTCAATCCCGTTGCTCAGCCGGACGCGCGCGATCTTGCGCAGCGCCGAGTTCGGCTTCTTGGGGGTCATGGTACGCACCTGGGTGCATACGCCACGCTTCTGCGGGGCGCCCTTCGGCTGGCGGGTGCGCCGCTGCGTGTACGAATTGAAGGTGTACAACAAGGCTGGGGCTGTACTCTTCTTCTTCTTCGCCTTGCGGCCCTTGCGGACCAACTGATTAATTGTCGGCATTGCCTATCTCCGTGTCCTAGCCTGCCGTTTTCGCACGCAAACGGGCGAACTGGTGTCGCCCGCTGATCCCTGCTTACTCACAAACCACGAGGCCAATGTCGCAGGATACTAGCACTTGGCCTCACAGGTCGTGAACTTCACTAGATTCGGCGGGGCAGCGCCCTGGCACGCAGGGTTGCCCCCCGGGTTACGGGATTGGAACATCATAATAACAGGCCGGGTAGGGAGAGTCAAGAGTTTTCAGCCGCGAAGAGGTGGGTAATCTGCCCGATTCCCCGCCCCACGCGCAGCCGGCACTCCCGTGAGGAAATCGATTGCGCGCCGGGCAGACACACAAAACCGGGGGAACCACCGGCTCCCCCGGCCCTCATACGTCAGGTCAGGCTGGATAGCGCATGCTGCAGCACGCTGGAATCAGACCAGCCGGCGCCGCCGCGTAAGCAGGCTGATCACCGCCACAAACAGCGCCGATCCGATGATCGACCAGATGATGGGGAAAGGCTGCCCCCCGATATTCACCACGAACAGCTCCGGCAGGCCAAGCTGACGCGCCAGCCACGCGCCCAGCAGCGCCCCGATAAACCCCACCGCCGCCGAAACCAGGCAGCCGCCCACATAAAACCCGGCGATGGACTGCCCGATCGTCCCGGTGATCGCCGCGATAATCAGCAGCACCACAAATTCGACAACAGACATTGTTTACCTCCTTAACAATAAAAAGCCCTACCATCCTACGGGAAAGCTCGCGCCGCCCCAATAGGATGATAGGGCCATAGGGTTACGCGCCGCCCAGCACCGCCGCGTCCTCCGCGCGGGCCACGCGCCGCCCTTCCTCCACATCCACGCGGGACAGCAGATAGCCGCCGATGATGAACAGCGCGATCAGGCTCAGGATGGCCGGGCGGCTGCTGCCGAAGATCGCCACGGCGGCGGCGAACAGCAGCGGGCCGAGAATCGCGGAGAACTTCTCCATGATCCCGTACAGGCCGAAGAACTCGCCGCTCTTGGCCGCCGGGGACATGGCCGCGTACAGGCTGCGGCTGAGCGCCTGCGAGCCGCCCTGCACCACCGCCACCATCCACGCCAGGAACCAGTACTCGATTGTCGAATCCAGCACGAAGCCCCAGATCGCGATCACGCTGTAGATCAGCAGCGCCAGCAGCACGCTGGACTTGGTGGTCAGCCGCTGCGCCAGCCCGCCAAAGAGCGGCTTGCCCAGCAGCGCGGCGAACACCAGCCCCACAACCTGCACGCCCAGCAGCACCCCCAGGATCACCAGCGGGCTGCTCTCGCGCACCGGGGGCAGGACGGCCAGGCCGCTGATCGCCAGCCACGTCCCGGCGCTGTCCGCCGCGCCCTCACCCCGGTTGACGATCGCCAGCTCATGCGCGCCAGGCGCCGGGGCGGCCAGCGTCTTCGTCACGTTATAGCGGGGTGTCGGGTTGTAACTGTCCAGCACCACCGGGGCGCCCTCGTCATCCAGCAGCGGCGCGCCATCCACCAGCACATCCGCCAGCCCGCCTTCCGGCCCCACACTGTAGGTCAGCACGACCTGCTCTCCGTTGAAGGGCAGCGTGTAACGCGCGCCCGCCGCTGTGGTGAAAGCGTAAGGCTGATCCTCCGCTGCGTCAATATCCGCCGCCGGGATCAGGCCATCCTCCCACGCGCCCTCGGCAACCAGGGCTGGATCGCCCGCCAGGTACGCGCCCTCGCCCACGCCGTTAGCCGTCGTGACGTAGGGCGCAGGCGGCGCGCCGCTGACCGTCACCGGGGCCGCCCCGCGCAGGAACAGGCCCATCACGGGCAGCGCCACCAGGTTGAACAGGATAAAGGCCAGGAACTGCCCGCGGCGCTTTTCCGCCGGGGAGGGCAGCCGTCCGAACACCAGGCTGAAGGGGATGCCCACGAACTGGACCAGCAGCAGGGCCAGCAGCAGCTCGATCGTGCCGAAGCCCAGCTCCGCGCCGTAGATCACGGCCACGCCGATGATTGTGCCGATGCCGTCGTTGTAGATCAGGAAGGCGACCAGGTACTTGAACAGCTCCCGGTACTGCTGAACATCACGAAACGTGTTCGCCAGGCGGCCGAAGCTCTGCCGCAGCACGTTTACCGCGCTGGCTGTTTCCGCGGTGGCGGCGGGCGGCTCCGGGACGGTGCGCAGCAGCGGGATGGTGAAGATGCCCCACCAGATCGCCACGCTGAGGAACGACAGGCGGATCCCGGCGAACTCAAACAGGCTGTCCGGGATAAGCTGGATCATGGCGATGTTGATCGCCAGCAGCAACCCGCCACCCAGGTAACCCATCGCGTAGCCGCGCGTGGAGACTTCGTCGCGGTGCTCATCCTTCGCCACGTGGGGCAGCAGCGCATCATAAAACACATTCGCCCCGGTGAAACCGATCCGGCTGAGGACGAACAGGATCGAGGCCAGCATCCAGTCCCCGGTGGAAACCAGCACCAGCAGGCCGGTCGCCACGATGCCCACCCCGGCGAAAATGGAGAGCAGCGGCTTCTTGTTGCGCTTGATATCGGAGATTGTGCCCAGGATGGGCGAGATGATCGCCACCAGGAACAGCGACACGCTCAGCCCGATGCTCCAGTAGGCGGTCGCGGTGGCCTCGCTGGGCAGGGTAGCCCCGGCCACGCTGCTGTAATAGGCGGGCAGCACCGCCGCCAGAATGGTCGTGGCAAATGCGGAATTGCCCCAGTCATACATCGTCCAGGCCCAGATGCGCCGCCGGTAGGTGCGCTCATCGATCCCCCCGGCAGCAGGCAGCGCGGCTGTAGTCATGAGTCCGTTCTTTCGCTAAGAAAAAGGAAGCAGGCGCTTATGACTGGGATTGTAGTGGAGACCCCGCTGAACGCAAACGGGCGGGTGACTGGCCCCGCCCGCCCGATCCTAACGCTCCCGCCGCAGCCGGGGCAGCAGCGCCCCGGTGCGGGCCGCATACTGCCGGTAGTCCTCCCCAAAATGGGCGCGCATCATCTGCTCCTCCCGCGGGATGCGCAGGGCCATCAGCGCCAGGGCCGCGGCCAGGTAGCCGAACCCCGCCAGCCAGTTCCACAGCAGCAGCGGCTGGCCCAGCGCCCACAGCAAATGCCCGGTATACATCGGGTGGCGGATGTGGCGGTAAACGCCGGTGGTAACCAGCTGATGCGCCGCCTTGATCTCCGTGGAAACAGCCCAGTGGCGGCCCAGGTCGGCATGCGAGCGCCAGATGAAGACCTGGCCCAGCCCAAAAAGCGCCGCCCCGATCCAGCCCCACACCGCCGCCAGCGCGTAATCCGCGAAGTCCAGCCAGTCGGTAAAGACATAGATCAGCGGCAGCACCTGCATCCCGATCAGGTTCAGGCCCAGCACCAGCCGTTCCAGCCTGTCCTCCGGCACGCGGCGCTCCCCCCCGGCCCGCCGCACGCCCGCCACCCGAATCGCGATCGCCACCACAAAACCAACCAGAAACACCACCTTGAACAACGTGCGCGTTTCCATCCAGTTTTCCCCTTCTACCCTGCCATCTATGCCCAGCCTACACCCGCAGCATGCAAAAAAATACCCCCCATTTCGGGGGGTATTGGCATTACACGTCGCAGCGCGTGCGATCAGGGCGCGGGCTGCCACTGGATGAGGTAATCCCCGGTGGCCTCTTCGGTTTGAACCACCACCTGCCATGCCCCTGACACCGGCTCAAGCCCCAGCGTCTCGCTGATCGTTTCCCCGGCGGCAGCGGTGCCCTGTATAAGCTCCGCACCGGAGGGGTTGAACAGGGTCCAGGTCAGGCTACCCGCGCTGAGACCAATCTCAATGGTCAGCGCGATCCCGCTGCTCCCTCCTTCTGTGGTAAAGGTGAACGTCTCTGTGGTTGTCACAGCCTCCAGCGAGCGGCTCTCCATCTGCCAGTTGTTCGTGCCGGGCGCGGTGGGCAGGAAGTTGATCAGCAGAATCAGGGCGAGCAGCACAACCACCAGGGCCAGCAAGGCCATGACAATACGCTTATAACGAATTCCCTCTAGCTTCACAGGTCTTTCCTTTCACGGGCGGGGTCAGGCATTACCGGTATGCGCACATCACACTCCATTATAAGCCACCCCCCTGTCGCGCGCCTGCCCGCCCCCGCCACGCAAAAACGCCCCCGGGTCGGGGGCGTTTCCACAGTCATTCGCATCGGGCGGTTACGTCAGGGCCAGTACCACGTCGGCCACGCCGTTGACCACGCTCTCCAGCGCCGCGGCCATCACCGCCGAGAGCGGGGCGCCAAACTCGTTCTGCGCGGGCTGGATACCGATCAGGCCTACGGCGCAGCCGGTCTCCGCCACCAGGAATTTCGCCAGGAGGTAGGGCGGCAGCGTGTGGGTGGAGGCGCTCAGGCCGTCCGTCTCCGCCCAGTCCAGCCAGCGGATCGCGCCGGGCGGCTCATCCATCTGGGCCGCATCGATCATCACCACCAGGTCCGGCGCAAACCGGCGGATCGGGCCGGTCTGGTTCTCCGGCGCGATCCCCGCGTCGATCACCAGCACGGCTGGCCGGCTGGCCAGGCGCTCGACCAGCGCCCGCGCTGCCAGCGCGCCCACCGCGTCATCCCCGCTCGTCTCGTTGCCAATGCCCAGGATCACGACCCGGAGGAACGTTTCAGGCCCCGCTGACGGATTCGACGGCGGGTTTGGCTGCTGGTTTTGCAGGGCTTTCAGGAAGCTCGCCTGCCAGGTAGGCTTCGACATCCGCTTCTTTCCCGAAATTAAGCTGGTAGCCTTCCCGCCCCAGCGCGGCCAGCTCCCAGATATCGGCCTGCATCGCCAGGCAGCCCTGGCGGCAGCTGTGCACGCACTGGGCGCAGAACAGGCATGAATCCACCTTGTAGTTGAACACGAACTGCTTGGCCTTGCGATCGATCACGATCACCTCAATCGCGTTGGACGGGCAGTCCTTCGCGCAGAGGCCGCAGCCCGTGCAGTTCTCCGGGTTCCACAGCAGCCGGCCCCGCAGCTGGGTGGGCGCTGCCTTGCGCTCGAACGGGTAGCGTTCCGTTGCCGGGCGCTTCAGCACAGATTCGAAAATATCACTGATCATGGCCCCCAGTTTCATGCGGCCACCTCCCAGACTAGTTGAATCAGAAGTTGGATGAGCACGAGCACCGCGCCCCAGCGCCACCACAGGCCCACCGTCTGCTCGATGCGCAGGCGGGTCATCAGGGCCTGGATGCCGACAATCACCACCAGCAGCACGCCGGTCTTAAGCACCCAGTCCAGCGGGTTGGCGATGCCGCCCAGGTAAAAGGCCGCCACCAGCGTGAGGCCCACCACCATTTCCACGCCCTGCCCCAGGTGAAAGAGCGCCAGCCCGCGCCCGCTGTATTCGGTCATCGCGCCGGCGACGATCTCCGTCTCGGCTTCGGGCGCATCAAACGGGGGCAGTTCCAGCTTGCCCATCAGGCCGATGAGCGCCACGACAAAGCCGATCGGCTGGGTGAGGATCATCCAGTGGCTGAACGCATACTCGTTCACCGCGCTGATCTGCCAGGTCTGCGTCACAAAGGCCGGGGCCAGCAGGGCCAGCATAAACGGCGCTTCGTAGGAAAACAGCTGGGTCAGCGTGCGGGTCGCGCCGATCAGGGAGAAGCGGTCCAGGGTGTTCGCGCCGGCCAGCCCCATGCACAGCGTCAGCAGGCTGAGCATGTACACGGTCACCACCAGGTCGCCCTCAAAGCTGTAGGCGGGCGGGATGCCGAACATCGGCACGTAAAGCGCCGCGGTCAGCGCCCCGGCCAGCGCCGCGATGGGCAGCCCGACGAACAAATACTTGTTCACTCCGTCGGGGATCACTTCCTCTTTGGCCAGCAGCTTAATCGTATCCGCCAGCGGCTGGAACCAGCGCGGCCCCACCCGGTTCTGGGCGCGGGCCAGCAGCTTGCGGTCGGCCCACTCGAACAGCATACCCAGCACCATCACAAACAAGCCACCGGGGAAGATCAGCAGGTTGATAATCGCATTCATTTCTGGTACGCCTTAATGCCGTAGTCGCGCAGTTGGCCCCAGGTCCAGGCCGTCCCGCTCCCGTCTTGACGCCGCAGGCTGACCATGCGGTCATTGCAGGAGAAGCAGGGATCGATCCCGACCATGAGCATGGGCATATCCGCCAGCTGGTGGCCCTTCGCCAGGGCGAGCACTGACGCCATATTGCAGATCGTGGGCGTGCGCACCTTGACCCGCTCCGGCATATCCGTGCCGTTGCTCTTGATGAAGTAGAACGCCTCGCCGCGCGGGGCCTCCACCCGGCTGATAACCTCACCCTCCCGGATGCGGCGCGGCATGCGCACGCTCAGCTCGCCGGGCGGCAGGTTATCCAGCGCCTCTTCAATCAGGCGGCAGCTGTCCTCGATCTCGCGCAGCCGCACGATGAAGCGGGCTTCCAGGTCGCCGCTGGTTTCCAGGATCAGCTTTGGCTTGAACGTCTGGTACGCCCCGTAGGGGGCATCCAGCCGGATATCGCGGGCCACGCCAGAGGCGCGGGCCGTCGGGCCAATCGCGCCCAGCTTGCGGGCCTGCTCGGCCGTCATGGTCCCCACCCCGCGCGTGCGCCCCAGCAGCAGCATGTCGTTCATCACCACGTCCAGGTAATGCACGTTGCGCTCCCGCAGGAAGGTCAGCCCCTTGCGCAGGTCGATGGCCTGTTCCGGCGAAATATCGAACTTGACACCGCCCAGCAGGTTGGCGGAGTAATTGACGCGGTTGCCGCTGAGCATCTCCAGCAGGTCCATCACCGTCTCACGGTCGCGCCAGGAGTACATGAACAGCGTGTCGAACCCGGCCTCGTGCGCCGCCACGCCCAGCCACAGCATGTGGCTGTGGACACGCTCCAGCTCGGCCACGATCAGCCGGATCACGTTGGCTCGCTCCGGGATTTCCACCGCCGCCAGCTTCTCCACGCCCAGGCAGTAGGTCATGGCGTGGGTATGGGAGCAGATGCCGCAGATGCGCTCCAGCATGTACATGTTCTGCACCCAGTTGCGGCTCTCCGTTCCCTTCTCGATGCCCCGGTGCACATACCCCAGCCGCACGGTGGCATCAGTCACGGTCTCGCCGTCAACGGAGAACTCAAAATGCGCCGGCTCCTTCAGCGCGGGGTGCTGGGGGCCAATCGGGATGACAAAGCGCTCGCCTTTATCGGTGACAATCTTTTCCATTGCAGCCAGCCTCCCTCAGTCCGCAGCCTTATTCAGCCGGGCCATGTCAAAATCCTTGCGCAGCGGGTACGCCCCATCCGGCCAGTCATCCGGCAGGAAAAGGTGCTCGGTGTTGGGCGTGCCTTCGACAATCACGCCGAACATCTCCATCAGCTCACGCTCGAAAAAGCTGGCCGAGGGGATGATCGCGCATACGGTCGGGACAGTCGGCGTCTCGCGCCCCAGCTTGACGCGCAGCGTGAGGACGGCCGGCCCTTCGCAGAAGTGATACAGCGCTTCCAGGCGGCCTGCCTCCGGCCCCAGATCCAGGCCGGTCAGCGCGGAGAGGTAGCCCCAGTCCGCATCCAGCAGGGCCTGCACGGCCAGCGTCAGGTTGGTGGCCGCGATCCAGACATCCAGGCGGTGCGATTCCGGCCGGGCGCTGTCGGTCACCCACATCTGCAGCAGGGTTTCAGCCTTTGTCAGCAGGGCGTCGGCCTGCTGCTGGAGGGCATCAGCCTGCTGCGGGGCCTCATCGGTCGGTTGAGGTTGTGCCTGGTCGCTCATGCCTGCTCTCCTTTGGCCGCGGGGGTGGCCGCCGGAGCCTGCAGGCTGCCCAGCAGCTTCACCACGCCGTCAATAATCGCCTCCGGGCGGGGCGGGCAGCCCGGCACGTAGGCATCCACCGGCAGGAAACGATCGATCCCGCCCTCCACGTTATACAGCCCTTCAAACACGCCACCGGACAGGGCGCATGATCCCACCGCCACCACAAATTTTGGCTCCGGCATCTGCTCGTAAACGCGCAGCAGGCGGTCACGGGCCTGGCGCGTCACCGGGCCGGTGCAGATCAGCACATCGGCGTGGCGCGGGCTGCCTTCCAGCTTGATCCCGAAGCGCTCCAGGTCGTAGCGCGGGGTGATCGTCGCCAGGATTTCGATATCGCAGCCATTGCAGGAGCCGCTGTTGAAGTGGATCACCCAGGGCGAATTCACCCTGGCCCAGGTTTTGAGGCCATCAATCACCGATTGCATCACATTCGTGCTCATGCTTACCCTACCTCTCCCTCAGTTACCCCAGAATCAGGGCGATCAGCGCCACCAGCAGCCCGCCCAGGTACACGGCCGTGATCGGCGCGAATGTCCCGCTGGCCAGGATCAGGATGCCCAGGTGCAGGATGGCGAAGAACAGGGCGATCACAAAAAAGGGCCGGTAGCCGGGCGCAGCCAGACGGGTGGGTGATGCCTCCCCGCTGGCGTAGGTGCTGGACTTCATGGCGCTGGCGTTTCCCGGCCCGGCCAGCGCGCGCCCCAGCAGGCTGAGCGCCCCGGCCAGCAGCAGGTAGACCCCGAAAGCCAGGGGAGGGGTCAGCAAGATTTCCAGTGGCATAGCATCCTCTTTTACGTCACTCTGTCGCCGGGGGTTGCGGCACAGCCCACCCCGGCGCAAAAATCCCTCAGTTCAGCGTTGACCGCACCTGCTTGGTATAGGCCGCGCGGCGCAGCTGCATCACGTGCTGCCGGATGTGCGTGGCCAGCCCGAAAACGCGATCCTCCACCGTGCTGGGCCGCCCGCCCTGCTTCAGCGGGAAGTCCTGTTCCCAGTCCAGCCCGCGCAGGGTTTCATCCAGCGCGGCCTGCCGGGCAGTCAGCCGGGACAGCAGCGCATCCACCGGCTCGCTGCGCAGTTCCTCACAGGCGCAGCGATTCAGCTCCGCCAGCGAGCCTTCCCGCAGGTCGGGCATCTGCCCGGCGGCCAGGGCCTGCGCGATGGTCAGGTGCTCACACTGCCAGAACACCAGGTGAGCCAGCACCTCATGCGCGGTCTGGTAGCCATCGAACAGGTTGGCGTTCGCATCCTGAAAAAACGCCACCGCTTCGTCTACCGCTTCCTGGAGCGCCCGCAGCGCGCGCGCCCGTTTTTCTGCGTGTCCGACCATCATCACACATTACCCTTCGCTAGCCCCTAGCCGCCGAAGGCCGCCAGCAGCGACACGCCCGCCGGGCCGGTGAGCCAGCTCATCAGCCCCGGCCAGAAGCCGATCACCACCACGGCCAGCAGCAGGAGCACCAGCGGGATGCTCATCGAAGTGGGGACGGCCAGCCCGGCTACCACCGCCTCGGAAGGTTCCTTGCGGTAAATCAGGTTCACCAGCGGCGCGTAATAGGCCAGCGACAGCACGCTGTTCAGCCCCGCGAAGAACACGATAAACAGGATCAGCCCGTCCTGGAGCAGCGCCCCGGCCTGGAAGATTTGCCACTTCGACATAAACCCGGCCAGCGGCGGCAACCCGCCCAGCGCCAGCACCGCCACACTGAGGGCGAAGGCCGTCAGCGGGTAGCGCCGCGAGGCGCCGCGCAGGTCGTCCAGCGTCAGCGGGCTGTGATCGTGGCGGGCCACATGCAGCGCCCACAGCAGCGCGCCCGCCGCGAGAAAGGCCAGACCCTTCATCAGGCCGTGGGTCAGCATGTGGAACAGCCCGCCTTCCAGCCCGGCGCTCTGCCCCGCATAAACCCCCACGCCCAGGCCGACCAGCATATAGCCCACGTGGCTCAGGCTGGAATAGGCCAGCAGGCGCTTGACCTGCTGCTGGCGCAGCGCCATCAGGTTGCCCACCAGCATATTCAGCGCGCCAAAGCCCATCAGCAGCACGCCCCAGGAGACAGCCATGCCCGCCAGCCCGCTCAGGGCGCGCAGCATGGCGATCAGCCCGGCCTCAATCACCACGCCGGAGAGCATGGCGCTGATGCCGCTGGGAGCCTGCGAGTGGGCGTCCGGCAGCCAGGTGTGCATGGGGACCATCGCCACCTTCACGCCGAAGCCGATCAGGAACAGCGCGCCCGCTGCCAGGTAGAGGGGCGAGAGCGTCGCCTGCGCGCTGATGGCGGTCAGGTCGAGCGTGCCGGCATCGGCCAGCACCAGCGCCACGCCCAGCAGCACGAACACCGAGCCAACCGCATTCTGCACCAGGTACTTGACCCCGGCTTCCAGCGCGCCCGCCTCGGTGCGGTAAAACGCGACCAGCAGGTAGGACGAGATGGCCATGCCTTCGAACCACAGCCACAGGTTAAACAGGTCGGTGGCGCAGCCCAGGCCGATCATGACGCCGATCAGCATGACCAGCATCGCGTAGAATTTTTCCTGTCCTTCATCCGCGCCCATGTATTCGGCGCTGTACAGCGTGACCAGCGTGCCGAGGCCCAGCGCCAGCCCGGCCAGCAGCAGGCTCACGCCGTCCAGCTGGAGCGCCTGCGCGCCAACCGTCAGGCGGGCCGGGCCGTTGGCGGCGAAATCCGCCGCGGTCAGGATGAACGGCAGCCACGTCACCAGCAGGGCGATCAGCCCCATCTGGCGCGCGAGGTGCGGATGGTTGTTTTTGTTGCCCCACTGCCCGGTCAGGTAGATGACCGGGGAAGCGAGCAGGGGCAGCACGATTAACCAGGCGAATGCGGTCATGATGTTATGCCCCCCATGCCAGCAGCAGCATCGCCAGGATGACGATCAGCCCGCCGATGATGCCGACAATGTTCCAGCTCAGCAGCCCGGTCTGGGTGGCCCGCAGCGCCTCGGCGCTGCCCCCGGTGGCATCCACCACGCGGGCATTGATCCACTCAAACCCGAAGTCCTTCTCCGCCGCGCGGCCCACCGGTGCCAGCAGGTTCGCCAGCCAGCGGAAGCGGTCGCGCCACCACCACAGCGCCAGGCCCGCCGCCACCACGGCCAGCGCGACCCAGGTCGCCGGGGCGCCCAGGATTTCGCCTACCAGCTCCAGCGTGGTCGGCGCGTGCAGGTCATGCAGGGGCAGCGTGTCTTCCAGCATATGCGCGAACGGCCCGGCCAGCAGCCAGGTCGTGCAGGTGCCGATCGCCAGCGCGCCCAGCGAAAAACGCATCGCCGGGGCGGCGTCATGGGCGTGCAGCTTCGCGCGCGGCTCGCCATAAAACACCAGCCACACCATGCGGAAGGTATACAGCGCCGTCAGGCCCGCGCTGATGACCATCCCCACAAACGCCCAGGTGGGGCCGCCGGCCAGCCCGGCTTCCAGCACAAGCTCCTTGCTCCAGAAGCCGTTCAGGATGGGGATGCCCGCCAGCGCCAGCGCGCCGATCACGAACACGTTGCGCACGACCGGCATCTGCCGGCCCAGCCCGCCCATCTGACGCATATCGCGCGTGCCGGCCGCGTGGATCACCGCACCCGCCGCCAGGAAGAGCAGCGCCTTAAAGACCGAGTGGCTCAGCAGGTGGAACTGGCTGGCGAAGATGCCGCCCACGCCCACCGCGTAGACCATATAGCCCAGCTGGCTGATCGTGGAGAAGGCCAGCGCGCGCTTGAGGTCCTGCGCGACCAGCGCCATCACCGCCGCGATGCAGGCCGAGATCAGCCCGACCGCCACCACCGCCGTCGTCCAGCCCGGCACGTGTTCGAAGGCCGGGTAGAAGCGGGCCAGCAGGTACACGCCCGCGTTGACCATCGTCGCGGCGTGGATCAGGGCGCTGATCGGGGTCGGCGCTTCCATCGCGCCGGGCAGCCACGTCTGAAACGGGAACTGGGCAGATTTTGCCGCCGCCGCCAGCAGGAACCCGAACGCCACCACCCCCAGCACGCCGGGCGGGATCCCCTCCGCCCCGGCCAGCAGATCGTTGATCTGGTAGCTGCCGGTGTAGCCGTAAATCGCCAGCGCACCGATCAGCAGCCCCACCCCGCCCAGCGAGGTGATCACCAGGGCCTTGATGCCGCCCTCGACCGCTTTCGGGTCGTCGTTATTAAAGGAAATGAGGGCGTAGGAGCACAGCGCCGTGATCTCCCAGAAGAAGAACACCTGCAGCAGGCTGCCGCTGAGCACCAGCCCGGCCATCGTGCCGATGAAGAACAGCACCAGGGCGTAGTAGCGGCCCAGCTGGGCCTCGCCGCGCATGTAGTCCATCGAAAAAATCACGGCCAGCGCGCCGACCATCGTGGCAATCGCGGCCAGGAACACGCCCAGCCCGTCCGGGATGAACGTAAAATCGCCAAAAATGCCGCCCAGCGCCAGCGTGAGCACGGCTGCATCGCCGGGGGCGAAGAGCAGCGCCAGCGCCACCAGCGCCGCGGCCGCGCTGAACAGGGTCGCCAGCCAGTGCTGCGCCTGCGGGCGATCGTCACCGATCAGCCACACCACCAGCGCGCCCAGCCAGGGAACCCCGATAATGAGTGAAACCAACAATCCGGTTGCCATCGCGTCCCTCTACTTTTGCAGGCTGGAGAGCGCCCGAATATCCAGCGTGCCGACATGCCGGCGCACCTGGACCGCCAGCGCCAGGCCAACCACGGCGACCACCGTGTCGGCCACAATTACTGTCGCAGCGAGGCTCTGGCCCAGCACGGGCTGCCCGGCGGCATCCCCGGCCACGATCAGGCCCAGCAGCACGCCCTTGACCATAATCTGCAGCGCCACGATCACCTTGATCAGGTTGCGCACGGCCAGCAGGCCGTACAGCCCCACCCCGATCAGGGCCAGCACCCCCACCACAAACCACTGGAGACCGGTTACCGTCATCATGCCCGTATCTCCTTCACTGTGTCCTGTTCTTCGATTTCCGGCCTGGGCGCGGGGAACTCCCCGCGGACATTCGCTTCCTCACCCAGCAGGCCCAGCACGCCGACCACACCGGCAAAGATCAGGACGATCTGGACCAGCACATCCAGCCCGCGTTCCTGCCAGAGCATCGCCGCAAACGCGCTTTCCGCCAGCGGCGGGGTAATGCCCAGCGCGGGAAGAGTCATCCATCCCAGGAGCAGGGCGGCCACGATCACCAGGGCCAGCCCGACCGGCCTGGGCACGATCGCACGCACATCCATGGCATCCTCACCAGCAATACTGATGGCAAACACAAACAAAACCGTCACCAACCCCGCGCCAACGCTGAGTTCAATGACGGCCACCTGGGGCGCGCCGATCAGATACATCACCAGCGACACCAGGGCGCTCACCCCTGCCAACCAGATTGCGGAGGCCAGAAGACGTGTTGCCCGGATCGCCAGAAACGCACACACCACAGCCCCGGCCAACAGAGCTACCAGCCACGCTTCCAAAATTGCTACCTCCCTTAATAAAATAACCTGATACACCTGACCCAAACCTCCTCCACTATAAGCGTTTCGCACAAATACGGTCAGTACAGTAAATCACGCCCCCTTGTGACATTTTTCTCAAACAAGGGTTTGATTGCCCCGCACAGAACCGGCCCCGCACCCCTCCCGTCCCGGTGGAAAAACCGCCCGGTGCAGCGCGGCGATCCGGGGGTATAATCCCCCGGCATGTGTCCAAACACCGGATAAGCGAGAACACACCCATGACTCTGAACTGGAATGACCAGGGCCTGATCCCGGCGGTGGTGCAGGATGCCGGGACCGGCATGGTCCTGATGGTCGCCTGGATGAACGAAGAAGCCCTGCGCCTGACCCGCGCCACCCGCCAGACGCATTTCTGGAGCCGCAGCCGCCAGGCGCTGTGGCACAAGGGCGCTACCTCCGGCAATACGCAGGACGTGGTGGAAATTTACGTGGACTGTGATGAGGATGTGCTGCTGGTGAAGGTGAACCCGGCCGGGCCGGCCTGCCACACCGGCGCCACTTCCTGCTTCTTTCGCAAGCTGGACGAGCTTCTGCCAGAGGAGGATCAGGCCTGATGGCGGATTTTGTCGATACGCTGTTTGAGGTGATTCGCAGCCGCAAGGCGAACCCGGTGGAAGGCTCCTACACCGCGCAGCTCTTCGCGGAGGGGCTGCCCAAAATCACGCAGAAGGTGGGCGAGGAAGCGGTCGAGGTGATCGTGGCGGCCCACAGCCAGAGCGATGAACGGCTGGTGGAGGAATTCGCCGACCTGGTGTATCACAGCCTGGTGCTGCTGGCCCAGCGCGGCCTGACCCCCGGCGATATCCGGGCGGAGCTGGAGCGCCGCCACCGCTGAGCCTGCCCGTTACAGGACGCGCAGGGGCAGCGCCGCCACGGAAGCCTCCAGCGCGGCGCCCTTCGCCTCGTTGTGGCCGCCCATCGTGCGCCACAGCACGCGCCCGGCCTGGTCCACCAGCAGGACCGTGATCGCGTCCTCGTGGGGGATTTCCAGCGCGCGGCGGAAGGCGGCTTTATCCAGGTACAGCGTGATCGTCGTCTCGCGGGTGTTACGGTCGGGGATGCCCAGGCGCATGCCCATATCGAGCATCACCTGGCGCAGGCGGGGTAGCTCCGCGATGGTGGGCAGCTCGTAGTAGTGCAGGGCCGGGTACTGGCGCCGCAGCCGCTTCAGCAGCGGCAGCCAGGTATTCACGTCATACTGCTGGTGCTGCTGGAACGCGATCAGGATGATGTTGTACTCACCGGCGAAATCGCCGGGCAAATGGAATTTGCGCCCCTGCAGGTTGGAGCCGGTCACTTCCGGAAAACGCATCGTCGTTGTGCCTCAGTAAACCTCGCCCCTGTGGGGGGGAGTGCTGCGCATCAGCGCTCAGGACCATAAGTCACTCTAGCGTCTCCATTATAAGCAGCGTCGCCGGCCTGTCCCCCGGTTTTTCAGTGAGTTATTATCTTGTTCCTATCTGGCATTAAGGTCGGCGGCCGGTGCAGCGAGCCTCAGCAGGGCCAGCCAGCGGCGGGGTATAATCGGGCGGCAAGCGCGCCGGCCTGCCACGGAGAACCAGCAATGACCATCAGCCTGCAGCCCATCACCCCGGAGAACTTCCACGCGGTGATCAGCCTGAAGGTGGCCGAGGGGCAAACCCACTTTGTCGCCGCCAACGTGTACTCCATCGCCCAGGCCAGCCTGTACCCGGACTGGTACCCGCGCGCGATCTACGCCGGAGAAACGCTCGTTGGCTTCGTGATGTGGGGCATCGACCACGACCAGCCCACGCCCGAATGGTGGATCATCCGCCTGATGATCGCCGCCGGGTTTCAGGGCAAGGGCCACGGCAAGGCGGCGACCCTGGCCGCGCTGGAAGCGCTGCGCGCTGCCGGGGCAGCCACGGTCTTCCTGAGCTTCGAGCCGGAGAACGCCCACGCCGCCGCGTTTTACCGCCGCCTGGGTTTTCAGGATACCGGGCGTGTCGAATACGGCGAAATCGTGTACAGTCTGGCGCTGGACGCGCGCCAGCAGAAGGAAGGGTAAGCATGGCCCGGATTTTTCAGCACATCCCCCGCGCCCGTGACCAGCACGTGGGGTCGGTGGACGCCGGCAGCGGGCGGGTCACCGCGGCCCGCTTCGGCCCGGATCAGGTCATTGGCCGCGTGGACTACGCCAGCGGCGAGGTCTTTGAGGCCCGCTTCGGGCCGGACCGGCGCATCGGGCGGGCGACCGAGGACGGCAAGCTCTACCGCAGCCGGCTGGGGCCGGATGAATACGTGGGCCGCGTGGAGCAGGACGGCAAGGTTTACCGCCATCGCCGGCTGGCCCCGGATGAATACCTGGGCCGGGTGGATGGCCTGCAGCACCCGGTGGAGGGCGCGGCGGCGATCCTGTTCTTCTTTGAGGAAAGCGCGGATGACAACCCTGAAGCCTGACCGCGCCGGTTGTGGAGCCTGATGCCCCTGCTTACCCGACTGCTCGCTCCCGCCCTGTGGCGGCTGGCTGCTCCGGCGTCATTCATGGCCGCGGGCGCGGCCTACTACGCCACGCGGGTGGAGCCCCACGCGATTGAATACCGCCCGGTCACGCTGATCCTGCCCCGCCTGGATCCGGCCTTTGACGGCTTCACGCTCGTCCAGGTCAGTGACCTGCACGTTAACGGCTGGATGACGCCCGCCCGGCTGGCAGCGGTGGCCGAGACGGTCAGCGCCCTGGAGCCGGACGCGCTGGCGCTGACCGGCGATTTCGTCAGCAGCCGCCAGGCGTATGACAAGGAGGCGCTGACCGAGGCGCTGCGCGGTTTCCGGGGGCGGGAAGCGACGGTGGCGGTGCTGGGCAACCACGATCACGGCCACCGCAGCGGGCCGGGCGCGATCCGCGCCATGCTGCGCGCCGCCGGGGTTATGGAGCTGGAAAACGACGTGCTGACCCTGCGGCGCGGCGAGGCATCGCTGCACCTGGCCGGGGTGGATGACCTGCGCTTCCGGCGGGCGCGGCTGGATCGCGTGCTGGCGGCGCTGCCGGAAACGGGCGCGGCGATCCTGCTGGCCCACGAGCCGGATTTCGCCGATTTCAGCGCGGCCACCGGGCGCTTTGACCTGCAGCTTTCCGGCCACACGCACGGCGGGCAGGTGCGCGCCCCGCTGGTCGGGCCGCTGCTGCTGCCGCACTACGGCAAGCGCTACCCCGCCGGGCTGTACCGCGCCAGCGGCATGTATCTCTACACCAACCGGGGCCTGGGCATGGGCCATTTCCGCGTGCGGTTCAACTGCCGCCCGGAGATAACCATTTTCACCCTGCTGGCCCCGGGGTCACACGAAAGGTAACGCATGAACCTGTATCTGATCCGCCACGGGCAATCCGCTAACAACGCCATCGGCACCGATGATCGGGAGGAATTCGAGCGCTTGCGCCACTATGACCCCGAACTGACCGAGGCCGGGCATTCCCAGGCCGCCCGCCTGGGCGCGTACCTGGCTACCAGCGCCTCCAATGGCAGCGGCGCCGGCATCCGCATCGACCGGCTGTATACCAGCGCCATGCACCGCGCCCTGCAAACCACCCGCCCGGTGGCCGAGGCGCTGGGGCGCGCGCCGCAGGTCTGGCTGGATATCCACGAAACCGGGGGGATGTACTTCACGGAGAGCGACGGCCGCGTGACCGGCTCGCCCGGCATCACGCGCGCGCGCTTCGCGACGGACTTCCCCGGCTGGGCGCCGCCGGATGCGCTCACCGAAGCGGGCTGGTGGGACCCCTCCCGCGGGGAGGAAACGCTGGAAGAATCGGTGGCGCGGGCGCAGCGCGTGGCCGCCGCGCTGACCGACATGGCGGAGGAAACGCCCGAACTGAATGTGGCGCTGGTCTCCCACGGCGCGTTCCTGGATCGCCTGATCCGGGCGCTGCTGGGGCTGCCCATGCCCACGCCCGAACAGCGGCGCATGATCTACGCGCACAACAACACCGGCCTCAGCAAAATCAGCTTTACGCAGCGCTGGGGCACGCTGGTCGAATACCTGAACCGGCTGGATCACCTGCCCGCCGACCTGCACACCTGGTAGCGCGGCAGGCGCGGCCTCAGCAGCCAGCATTCCCCAGCGCGAACAGCTCGTCCAGCCAGACCGCGATCTCATCCCGCACGCGCCGAAAGACTCCGAGCTGAGTCTCCTCCGGCGCGGCGGCGGGGTCGCTGAAGCCGCGGTGGCGGCGCTCCGCCCGACCAGGGAAGACGGGGCAGGCCTCGGCAGCGTTATCGCACACGGTCAGCACGTAGTCAAACGACTCCTGCAGAAACTCATTGAGATGCTTGGAGCGGTAACCGGAGATATCCAGGCCGATCTCGGCCATCACCTGGATCGCGCCGGGATGCACGCTCCCGCTGGGAGCGCTCCCCGCGCTGTACACGGCAAAGCGATCCTTCCCGCGGCAGCGCAGCAGCGCCTCCGCCATCTGCGAACGGGCCGAATTGCCGGTGCAGAGAATCAGGACACGAATGGGAGTGTCAGGCATGGTGATGGGTCCTCCGGCCAATTAAGGGGTACGGGGCGCGTGACAAGTGCTGGCAGCAATTCGCCATCAGTGTAACCCTCCCGTGTTAAATCCGGCGGGGAGTCGGGTTAAAGCCCCTTTAAGCGCGGCGGTTGTGCGGCGCGCCACTTCACGCATACGGCTCAAGCCCATCCCGCAGGACGGCCTTCAGCGCGGCCGCATCCCCCGGCGGAATGATCCCCGCGCGTCCCCGATGCCCGCGCACGAACCAGCAGGCGGCGGTGGTCAGCCGCCCATCGGCTGTGTGGGCCGGGTCCTGGGGCGGGATCGGGCCGACCAGCGCCGCGCAGGGCAGGCGATACACGGCATACAGGCGCAGCGCCAGCGCGAAATGATTGATCTGGTTATCCCCGCCGCCGGTGATGAACGAGGGGTGGAAACCGTGGCGGTTGCCCCAGCCACCGCCCTGACGCGGGTAGTCCTGCGAATCGCCGGTTTCCACCAGCAGCAGGGCGCGCACGCTCCACGTGCTCCAGTTCTGGAACTGGCTGCCGGGCCGGCCCCCGCCCTCGCCCACCTCCAGCGCCCCGCGCAACCCGGAGGCCCAGCGCGGCGGGATCGTGAGCCGCCGCCCCAGCGCCAGATCCACCACGCGCAGCTCGCCGGTGAGCGCCTCGTGCCAGTCCATGATCGCGCGCCTGCGGCTGCCTGCCCGCGGGATATGCGCTGCCAGCAGATCGACCAGCGCATGAATGCCCTGCCCGGCGCGGTGGGCGGCATAAACCTGGTTCAGCAGGGTGAGGTAAGCAGGCTGCGCGGCCAGGCGCGCGGCATTGGCCGCCCCGTAGCGGGCTGTGTATCCCGCCCAGGTCGTGCGTGGCACAGCGGGCGCGGCTTCCGCCAGGCGGCTGGCGAGATTGGCAGATGAGTCAGGCGTCACGGTGAATTCCCCCTCCGGCGCGGCGCGAACGCCCTCAAAGATACCCCACACCGGGGCCGGGGAAAACAACCACGGCCAGCCTGCAATCGGGCTGGCCGTGGTTGTGATGCGTGATTCGGGGCAAGGCAGAACCGGCCGGGTTACGCCTCGCTGATCTCGTAGCGGCTGTTGATCTGCGCCTTTTCGCGCAGCATGGCAGAAGCGCCGCAGTACTTCGTCTCCGAAAGCTCGATGGCGCGGGCCACGGCCTTCTCATCCACATCATGCCCGGTGACACGGAACACGACGTTGATCGTCCCGTAGTATTTCGGGAAGTCTTCCACCTGGATGCCCTCTACCTCGACCTCGAACCCGGTCACATCCTGCTGCTTCTTGCGCAGGATGCTGATCACGTCCATCGCCGTGCAGCCCGCCAGCCCCATCAGGAGCATCTCCAGCGGGCGAAAGCCTTCGTTATGCCCGCCCACGGCTTCATCCGCATCAAACCGGATGCGGCCCGCGTCCCAGCTGTTGGTTTGCCCTTCAAACGTCATGTCGCCTTTCCAGACGATCTTCGCCATTTTGTTCGCCATCAGAAACCCTTTCCGGGGCGCGCATTTATGCGCCCATCACTTTTGCATCAAATCCTGTCAAGGTCCCGGTCGCTGCAGTCGCAGCGGTCGCTGCAATCGTAGCGCGCCCACTATTGCAGCAGGGGTGTCACGGCGCTTTCCAGCGTAGCACGGGTGATCATGCCCGTCCACATGCGCACGATCTGGCCTTCCGGGTCCACCAGGAACGAGGACGGCATCCCCGTGACACCGTACGCCTGCATCACGCGCCCGTCACCATCCAGCACGACCGGGAAGTCCAGGTTAGCCTGGGCCAGATAGCTGGCGACAGTGGTGGGCGGCTCCTGCTCGTTCACGCCGATCAGCATAAAGCCCTGGGCCGCATGGTCGTCATAGAAAGCCGTCAGGTCGGGCAGCTCCGCGCGGCAGGGCGGGCACCATGTCGCCCAGAAGTTCACCAGGACATACTGCCCGCGGTAATCAGCCAGCGCCAGCCGGTCACCGGCCAGGGTAGGCAGGGCGAAATCCGGGGCCGGGTCCTGGCGGGCCTCGCTGCTGGCGGCCTGCGCGCGGTCGCCGCCATTATTGAGCAGCAGCGCCCCCACCCCGGTCAGGATCAGGGCCAGGCCGATCAGCAGCAGAAACGCGGGCGATCTCAGGAATGACTGCTGGGTGGGTTTGCGCTTGCGGCGGGCTGCGATCCTGGACATGGTGCACTCCTGGTTACATGCGAATACAACGTCCCCTATAAGATGCAGGTCGGGCGGCATTTGTCGCATCACGGGCCGGGCTGCGATTATATGAGCTTCATTAAAAACCGACCGCTGAGGCCCGTTTTTGGCGTTCCAGGCTTTGTAACCCGGCGGATTAAATGGTATTGTCTATACCTATGAGCGACAATACTTACGACGAACAAGCCTTAATTGAACGCCTCCAGGCCGGGGACCAGGCCGCCTACGCCGAGATGGTGGATGCCTACGCCGGGCGGATCTACAACCTTGCCCTGCGCCTGATGGGCGACGAGGCCGCCGCCGAGGATGTGCTCCAGGAGACGTTCCTGAACGCGTTCAAGGCGATTGATCGCTTTGAAGGGCGCTCGCAGCTGGGCACGTGGCTGTACCGCATCGCCAACAACACCGCCCTGATGCAGCTCCGCAAGAAGGAGCCGGTGACGTTCTCCATCGATTCCCCGGTGGAGACGGATGATGGCGATGAGCTGCCGCGCCAGTTCTTCGATTTCTGCTGCCTGCCGGAGCGTGAGCTGCTCAGTGACGAGGCCCGGAGCGAAATGCGGGCCGCCATTGACGACCTGCCGGATACGCTGCGCGTGGTGTTTGTGCTGCGTGATCTGGAGGGCCTGAGCACGAAAGAGACCGCCGACGAGCTGGGCCTGAGCGTCCCCGCGGTGAAAACGCGCCTGATGCGCGCGCGGCTGGCGCTGCGCGAGCGCCTGGCGCACTATTTTGCGCACAGCAGCATTTCCGCCGAAACCGGGGATCCCCTCTCCTACGTCGGCTGACCCCACCCCATTTGAATCACAAATGCCCCCGGACGGATTCGAACCGCCGACGCCAGGTTTAGGAAACCTGCGCTCTATCCTCTGAGCTACGGGGGCAGGGGAACCGCCTCTCCGGCGGCGTCCCGATTCTGACAGACGAACCGCCCTGCGTCAAGACAAAATACAGGCTGGCTATGAGCTGGCGGTTGGTGGTTGGGAATTGGCTATTGGCGGTTAGCGGTTGGTGGTTCTGGGTAGTGGAAGGCATACGTTGCGATATTGGCTTTTTACTGATTGTTGCGGATACAGGGTTATCAGCCGTGGTGGCCTGACACGGCCCGCGTGTAGCGTCGCAATGATGACGTTTACCTTTTTACTGCGGCTATGGTGTCAGCTCTTTCGGTTGATTGATATGCCCTGTGCGTAGCGTCGCTTTGCAAAGCGACGCTACCAATACCGTATCTGACGTAGCCGTACCATTTTGTAAAAAATCATCATTGCGACGCTACCAATATTGTGTCTTACCGCTTGACGCTGGACGCTGCGCCACTGCGTTGCCGCCCTCAGTTCGTGTCAAACCCGTTGTGGCGGTGGAAGGCGCGCAGCTCGCTGTCCAGGCGCATCCGGGTGAACTCCGCCCGTTCGATGATCCGCGCCAGCCACGCTTCGCCGGGGTTGTCCTCCCGCAGCAGGGCTGTCGCCTCCCGGAGCGTCACCCAGCGGTGGGCATCATGCTCCGCGCTGGTAGTCAGCGGCACGCGGTCGGCCAGCGTGCAGCAGTATACGACGCCCAGCAGCTCGTTCTCAGGTGCCGCCGCGCCCCGGTAAAAGTGCGTCGTGCCGATCAGGAACTCCACCCGCACCGTGATGCCCAGCTCCTCCTGCACCTCGCGGTGCAGGGCCTGCTCGAAGCTCTCACCCTGATCCACCCGCCCGGTGACACACTCCCAGTTGCCCGCGCCAAAATCCTTCGTTGCCGCCCGGCGCAGCAGCAGATACGTGTCCGCGCCAGGGTCCCAGATCAGCGCGCCAATGCCCCCCAGAAATCGACCCACCATCTTCCTTTGCCTTTCGGTATCAAAAGGGACAGCCCACGAACGTGCAGCTGCCCCTGTGACCAGCATACGCCCACCGGCGCTAGCCCTCCACCTCCGGCGCGACAAACTCGATGGTCAGCAGCACCTCGTCGGTCACGTTCGCCACGCTCGGCACGTCCGGAATCTGCAGCCCGAAGTCGGTGCGCAGCACGGTCGTCGTGGCGGAGCCTTCCAGCCGCGTTTCGTCCACCAGCGTGGCGGTGGCCGTGAAGGTCACCGGCTGGACGACATCCCGAATCTGGAGATCGCCCACGATCGTGAACTCATAGGCGGTGCCAGTCTCGCCGCTGGTGGGCAGCCCTTCCAGCGCGGAGGGGGTGAACTCGATATACTCATACTCGTCGCTTGACGACTGGAGAATCTGGCCGCGGATGGCCCGGTTGCGGAAGTCGTTGTCGGTGACAAACGTGCGCGCGTTGATCCGGATCACGCCGACCTGGGAATTGGCCGGGTTGTCAAAATCGATGATGATATCGCCCGCCACCTGGTCGGTCGTGCCGACCACATGCTTGGGGGAGCCGAACAGCTCTTCATCCAGCTCGAAGCGCACTTCCGAGTCGGCCTGGCTGATGCGGTACAGGCGGCGGTCGCTGGCGGCTTCAGTCTCGGCAGCGGCGAGCGCGGCCGCGGCCGTCCCCGTCGCCCGGGCATCCGGTGTGGCCGTCACAGCCTCGGTCGCCTCAGTCTCGGCAGGCTCCGGCGTGGCAGTCGCGTCGTCTTCCAGCGACAGCTCCGGCGCGGAGATCGTCCCGCTGGCTTCCCCGCTGCCCGCCTGATAGTACAAACTCACAAGGAATGCACCGGCGCCGATCACCGCCACGATAGCCACGCCCACAAAGAAATAGAGTAATCCCTTATTCACAGCAAAACTCCTTATGACATCCCATTCTGACCCTGTTACAACGTTAACCCGTTGCCAGACTTAACGCTTATCTGAAGATTATGCCATACAGGATTGCTTTACTCTATTATAGCTTCGTGAGATTCTTGCCGGTCGCGGGCTGGCGGCGCCCGCCGGGCCGCGCCGTTCTGCGCGGCATCTACCCGCTTTTGCGCGGCATGTACTCCCCGCTGGCTTTCTCACCCCGGTCGCCCATCTCCCAGGCGTCGTAATCAGCCTTGTTGATATACGTGACGGTTTGTTTGCCCTTCTCCGTCCTGAAAACCACCTTGTAGGTGGTGCGCCCCCGCTCTTCGTCCTCCTCCCGGCGTTTATCCACCACCACCCCGGACCAGCTGGCCCCCTGCTGGCGCCGGCTCCACAAAGACAGGACGACTGTCAGCACCACCACGACCGCGACCACGAGAATAATCTGCCCGGCTTCCATAGGTATGACCTCCCTGCTGAGGAATGAACATGCGCTTGGGGACAAAACAGCCATGCTGCGGCGCCAGGGCATCGGGGATGAAGGGGGATCGATTCATTGTCGCTGCGTTGTGCCTGCCTGTGAGTATACCCGAATAATCATGCTCAGGCAGCCGCGCTGAACAAAAAACAGGGCCGCGCGCGAACGCGCCGCCCTGTCTGGTGGCCGTTGTGGCGGGCTAGCGACCCGCAGAGGCCGGGGCCTGCCGGCTTTCGGCAGGGGCCGCTTCCGGCTCGTCCAGGGGGCGGTCGGCCTCCGGGTAAAGGTTCAGGAAGCGGGCAGCCAGGCTCCAGGCCAGCAGCCAGTACGCCACGATCCCCAGGCCAACGCCCCACTCGATCAGCGACGGCGCGTAGGCGGCAACCGCCTGGTTGCGCAGCACGCCCGGTGACCAGTCCAGCGGGACCACAAACCCGGCCAGGGTCATATTCCAGCGGTACACGATCACGCCCAGCACGCCCAGCAACCCGGCCACAAACAGGGCCAGCTTGCTGCGGCGGGTGCGCGGCCAAAGGTAAATCGCCGCCGGGACAATCGCCCCCAGCAGCACCTCGAACCACCAGAACGTAAACCCGTAGGGCGTGTGTTCGCCCAGCAGTTCCAGGTCATGCTGCACCGCCGGGGAATGCGAGTAGTAGTTTGTGGCGGCCCAGCTCCAGATCTTGAGGTACAGGTACGCCGACGCCGCAATCCCGGCCAGCAGCGCCACGTTATTCAGCACGTCTGGCGGAACCAGCTCGCGGCGCTGCAGCGTGCCGGTCAGCACGGTGAAGGCGATGGTCGCCCCGATCCCGGCGGCGATGGCCGACAGGATGAACAGCACCGGCGCGCTGGGGGAGAACCACACCGGGCGCGCGGTCAGCACGCCATAGGTGGCGCCCAGCGAGGACTGGTGCAACAGCGACAGGCCCAGGCCCAGCAGGGCCGCGAAGGGCATGATCCGGTGCAGCCAGTGGGCCAGGCCATGCAGGAACCGGTTGTTCCGCAGCGGCGTGCTTTCGATGATGATCGGCAGCACTTCCATCACAAGCACGGTGGTGTAGAGCATGACGCACAGCGTGATCTCCCACAGCACCGAGTGCACGTTCCAGTAGAGCAGCGGGTGATAGAAGCGATCCGGGCGGCCGATGTCCACCAGCAGCGCCAGCATCGCGCCCGTGTAGCCCAGCAGCCCGATCAGCACCGCAGCGCGGGCGATCGCCTCGTAACGCTTGATGCCAAAGATGTACACCGCCGCGGACAGCGTGAACGCCCCCGCACCCAGCGCAATCGATGACAGGTCGATCGTGATCCACAGGCCCCAGGGCAGCTGGTTGGTAAGGTTGGTCATCCACAGCCCGCGGATCAGCACGGTCAGGATCGACACCGCCCCGATCCCCAGCAGCACCACCAGCAGGGCAATCCACGCGGAATAGGCGGGCGAACGCCGGACGAAATTCGTTATCGCGGTCATAGGGCCATCCCCTCCGGCGGAATGTAGTACACACTGGCGTCGGTGCCCAGGTCATCGCGCAGCCGCAGCGTAGGCTGCGTGGCGATGATCCGGGAGACAGGGCTGTTCGGGTCATTGAGGTTGCCGAAGTGGCGGGCCTCCACCGGGCAGGCATTCACACAGGCCGGGGTCGCTTCGCGGTCAATGCCGGGGACCAGGCCCTGCGCCGTGCCCGCATCGATGCGGTGGATGCAGAAGGTGCATTTCTCCACCACGCCCCGCGCACGGCGCGGCACTTCCGGCGTGCCCCACTGGGGCACGTACGGGTTAACCTCGTTGTCGCTGCGCTCGTCCCAGTTAAAGACACGCGCGCCATAGGGGCAGGCCGCCTGGCAGTACCGGCAGCCGATGCACTTGTCGTAATCCATCACGACCAGCCCATCCTCGCGGTGGTACGTCGCGGCGACCGGGCAGACATTCACGCAGGGCGCATACTGACAGTGCAGGCATGGCCGGGTGACATGAAACGTCTTGCCGGTAGCGGTCTGATCCACCAGGTGGATGTTCCAGCGCATATCGTCCCGCGTATCGTTAGTGGCCTGGCAGGCATACACGCAGTATTCGCAGCCGATGCACTTGCTCAGATCGATCACCATGCCCCAGTGCGGGCGCAACGGGCCTTCGCCATAGGCGCCCTCATCCCGATCCAGCCCGCTGGCGATCTGCTCGACAACGGGGGTCAGTGGGCCGGCCAGCGCCACCGCCGCGGCGACGGAGATACCAGACCCGACCATCAGTTTGATCAGATCGCGGCGGCTGATGACGGTTGTGTTGGAATCACTCATGGTAGCCCCCGTCAGGATTTCTTTCGATTGTTGTTGTTGTTGTCACGGCGGCTCAGCACCCAGAACAGGGTCAGCCCCAGCCCCAGGCCCAGGATCAGGCCCTGAGTCAGCTGGACATAGCTCACGCCTGGCCCTGGCCGGGTGGTCTCCGCCACCTGCAGCGCCGTTTCCAGCTCGGAAACCTGGCTGCGCAGCCGGTCACGTTCCTCTGCCAGCGCCGCGTCCACATCCACCAGCAGCGGCACATTACCCTGGATGGACAGCGCCTCATGGCAGTCGGTGCAGGGTACCGTTTCCACGGTCATCATGTGGTCGGGGATGTTGTGGTGCTCGTCATCCGGCGTGCGGTACATGTGGCAGCTGGCGCAGGTCACTTCCACGTTCTCGAAGTCGACCTCGTTATGGGTCAGGTGCACGTAGGTATTAGGCGCGGACTCGTGGCAGTTCAGGCACAGGCTGTCTGTCGGGTCAATCCGCAGGCTCTGGCCGTGCGGGTTGTGACAGGTGGAGCAGGCGACCGTGCCCATATCATCGGTGAACGCGTGCGGACTGCGCCGCCATTCCTCAAAGGTCGTCGTGTGGCAGTCGCCACAGGCACTCGCCGAGCGATTCACCATAAAGCGCGCCGGGGGGTGATCCGCCGGGTTTATCCCATGACAGGCTTCACACTGGACATTTGTTGCCAGATACTCGCCTGAATGCAGCTGGTAATTCGTGGTATGGCAGATCAGGCACTCCGGATCGTTATCCGTGCCGGCCCACGCTTCCTGGAATGACTGGCGGTCGTAGGCGACAGCATGCGCCCCAACTCCCCAGAGAGCTCTGTAGTCGACATGGCATTCGGCGCAGCTCTGGCCGGAGTGATCCTCCGGGCCGGCCTGCTGCGGCGGGCCGGCCAGCGCGACCTGCTGGTTGCCCAGCAGCCCCACCAGCACCAGCGCAAGGCACATGACGGCTAATACGATAAGTGGTCCCCCCTGGACCTTATCCCACAATCGTTTCATTGGTGCGTCCTCTCATTGATCCATGCCGGATCAATCCGAGCTAGACAAAGAACCTGCATGATTAACGGGGCTTCCCGTCAGGAAAGCCTGGTTTTCCGGCAACGCAACGTACTCCCAGAACGCGTTCTGGGCGGTGGTGGCGGCGCGGTCAGTATGCCGCACCATGTACAGCTGCTGGATGATCTCCAGCCCCTCCACCTGCACCACGGCCGCGCGTTTCGTGTAAATCCCATCGGTGGCAGCGCGCTGTGAGACAAACGCCACCCCGATTCCCTCCGCCACAGCCAGATGAATCGCCTCGGAGTTCCCCAGAGTCATAACGATCTGGAGGTCCGCGACATTCAGATCATACCGGGCAAGGGCTTCCACCACCGCCTGCTGCGTCCCGGAGGTCGACTCGCGCACAATAAAGCGCCCTTCGTGGAGTTCGTCCACAGATATTGTGCCGCGCTGCGCCCAGGGATGCTCCGGCGGCGTGATTAACACGACCGGATCAACGATGAATGGCCGAAACTCCAGCTCGCGATATGGCTCCCGCAGGCTGGTGATAACCAGCTGCGCAGAGCCATCCAGTAACTGATTAATTGAAGTCCCGCGCGATCCCACATCACAGGCCACCTGTACATGAGGATACTGCTCAATGAAGCCTGCGATCAAGTGCGGCAGGACGTATTTCCCCGCCGTGGTGCTGCACGCCAGCTTCAGCAGGCCGGTAACCTCGCCCTGTAATGAGGCGATCGTTTCCTCCACCTGAATCGAGAGGTTAATCAGCTCACGCGCCATCGGGATCAGGGCCTGGCCGGTTTCGGTCAGGCGGATATGCCGCCCGGCGCGGCCGAACAGCTCCACGCCCAGGCGGTTCTCCAGAGAGCGGATCTGCATGCTCACGGCCGGCTGGGACATCTGCAGGCGGCGCCCTGCTTCTGAGAAGCTCCCGGTTTCTGCCGCCGTGAGAAAGATTTGAAGCTCATAGATATCAAGCATGAACAGCGATCCCGAGTATGCGGCACGCGTTGTGAAAATGATAACAAGCCTTGCATCAGCAAATCAATATGATGGAAGTCACTTTATATTCGATTCCCTTATGCTGAATTATAAGCAACTTGTATAACGTATGCTTATGCAAGTGGTTGTGCATCATAAGAATTCACGTATAATAAATCTTGTGAAATAACGCACAAATCATACTGCGTTTGTCCACAATTAGCGCCCTTCGTGATCTTTGCAAACTGTCAGAGAAGGACAGCCCGTGAAACGATCACCTCTGCTGGTTCTACCCTTACTTGTGCTTCTGATGGTGCTGGCTGCTGGCTGCGCGCCAGGGGCTACCGTTCAGGCGGCGCTGCAGGCCACGGCTACCCCGGCCCACAGCTTCACCGAAATGGGCGTCCCGGCAAGCACCCCGGTGGTGGAAATATTCCCCACCCCCATCATGCCCGCCATCACAGAAGACTCCCGGCCCGATGCGGAATGCATCGCCTGCCACCAGGACGCCGAACAGCTTCAGCTTCTGGCTGAAGAGGAAGAAGTTCAGGAATCCCTGAACGAAGGCTCTGGGTGAGGTGGCGAGGTACCTCCGTTGGAGGTCTGGGAAAAAGTGCTTATCGACCCGGAAGCGATGCTGGAAGATGTGCACAGCTATATCTCCTGCATTGACTGCCATGGTGGGCAAAATCTGGCGGATAAGGTTGCCGCGCACATGGGCATGGTTCGCGACCCCTCACTGGACGCGAACGCCAGCTGCGGCAGCTGCCACCCGAATATTGCGCCGTTTCAGGAATACAGCCTGCATAACAACCTGGCCGGGTATGACACCGTGCTTTACGAACGGGCCACACCCGAGAACCACCCGCTGATCGAAGAAGGCCAGCGTTACCACTGTGACAGCTGCCACACCACCTGCGGCCAGTGCCATGTCAGCCAGCCGACCAGTGTGGGCGGCGGCCTGATCGACGGCCATACCTTCAACCGCACGCCTTCCATGAGCCGCCAGTGCACGGCCTGCCACGGCAGCCGTGTCAAGGACGAATACACCGGCGCGCATGAGGGCTACTCGGCGGACGTGCACCTGCGCGTGGGCCGGATGGTCTGTACCGACTGCCACACCGGCGGCGATATGCATGGGACGGACTACATCACCGTGGCCGAGGATGGCACAATCGAGGCTGCCCACGATCACCGCTACGATGGCGCGCAGGGGCCTTCCTGCGAGGACTGCCACCAGGACGTAGTGGGCATCGGGTCTGGTAATCCGTACCACGAAGCCCACGGCACCGAAATCCTGCAATGCCAGGTGTGCCATTCCGTGAGCTACATCAACTGCTATGACTGCCACCTGGAACGGACTGAAGACGACAGGACGTACTTCCGGCTGGAGCATGAGGAGCTGGGCTTCTACATCGGGCGTAACCCGCGCCGGACCACCGACCGGCCTTACCGGTTTGTGACGGTGCGTCATGTCCCGGTCTATCCCGAACTCTTCCGGCTGTATGGCGAGGATGTGCTTAACGAGTTTGACAACCTGCCGACCTTCACCTATGCGACCCCGCATAACATCCAGCTGCACACCCCGCAGACGGAAAGCTGTGAGAGCTGCCACACCAACGATCGCGTGTTCCTGACGCCGGACAAGCTCCGCCCGCAGGAGCTGCTGGCCAACCAGAGTGTGATCGTGCTCTCGGCGCCGCCGCTGCCGGAAGAATACCAGCTGGTTGCCGTGCCGGGCAGCGCCGGGTGGGATACCAGCCAGCAACCGCCAACGCTCGGCCAGGATCCGCTGGCCGTGCCACCGGCTGACGATCCGCTGGCCGTGCCGCCGGCTGATGACCCGCTGGCTGTGCCGCCGGCTGACGACCCGCTGGCCGTGCCACCGGCTGACGACCCGCTGGCCGTGCCGCCGGCGGCCCAGCAACCTTGATTTGAGGTGAGCCGGGGCGGCCCCGCGGTGGGTCGCCCCGATCTGAAGCAGTAAATGCGGGTAACTCTACCCACAATACGTGAAACTAAAGTACACGCTGTAGCACTAAAGTATGACTCAAGGAGAATCTCACAATGTCATTGAAGCGGCTCGTTTCTCTCATCCTCCTGGTCGGCCTGCTGGCCACCGGGATCGCCCCCGTGCTCGCGCAGGGCACCGGGACCCTCACCCCCGCCGTGGAAGCGTTTGTGCCAACCATTGCGCCGCCCTTTGGCGTGGTTACGGCTGAAGCGCTGGGTGTTGAACTGCTGGAAAACCCCGATCTCTTCCTGGTGGACGTGCGCAACCCCAATGAATGGGCTGAGCTGGGTTACATCGAGGGCGCGGTGCTGGCCCCGGTGAAAGAGATCGCCCAGCATCTTGATCTGCTGCCCGCCGACCTGGACACCCCGATCGTGGTCTACTGCGCCAAGGGCACCCGTGGCCTGTTCGGCATGACGGCCCTGCAGATCCTGGGCTACACCAACGTGCGCAACCTGACCGGCGGCTTTGGCGCGTGGGTGGATGCCGGCCTGCCGGCGGCGACCGAGGATGTGGAATTTGAGGCGATCGGCCCGGCGGACATTGACCCCGCCCTGGTCGCGGAAGTCGATGCCTACCTGAACAGCGACGCCACCGCCGGCTGGGCGCAGGTCAGCCCGGAGGCCGTGTGGACCGAGCTGCTGGAGAACCCCGACCTGTTCCTGCTGGATGTGCGCCAGCCCGCCGAGCTGGAAACAGATGGCGCGATTGAGAACAGCCTGTTCGTCCCGATCGCGGAACTGACCGCCAACCTGGATCAGATTCCGGCGGATGCGGATATCGTGGTCTACTGCAAGAGCGGCTGGCGCGGCACGATCGCCACGATCGCGCTGCAGATGCTGGGTTACAACGCCCGCAACATGTCCGGCGGCATCATGGGCTGGCTGGCGGCGGAATACCCGGTGGTGGGCGGCTCTGGCTCCGAAGTGGCCGAATTCAGCGTAGAGACGCTGGTTGCCGGGTTTGTCCCGAATATCCGGGCCGATTTCGGCGTGCTTTCTGCGGACAACCTGGCCGTTGAGCTGCTGGAGAACCCCGACCTGTTCCTGGTGGATGTACGCAATCCCAACGAATGGGCCGAGCTGGGTTACATCGAGGGCGCGGTGCTGATCCCCGTGAAGGAGATCGCCCAGCACCTTGAGCTGCTGCCCGCCGACCTGGATACCCCGATCGTGATCTACTGCGCCAAAGGCACGCGCGGCCTATTCGGCATGACCATGCTGCAGATGATGGGCTATACGGATGTGCGCAACCTGAGCGGCGGCTTTGGCGCCTGGGCGGAAGCCGGCCAGGCGGTGGCGACGGAAGACGTGGAATTTGAGGCGGTCGGCCCGGCGGACATTGACCCGGCCCTGATCGAAGCCATCGACAGCTACATGAACAGCGATGCCACCGCGGGCTGGGCGCAGGTCAGCGTGGATGACGTGAGCACCGCCCTGCTGGAGAACCCCGACCTGTTCCTGCTGGACGTGCGCGAAGCGCCTGAGCTGGAAGAGCTGGGCTACATCGCGGGCAGCGTCCATATCCCGGTTCGCCAGCTAACCCTGAACCTGGATCAGCTCCCGATGGACGAAGAGATCGTGGTCTACTGCAAGAGCGGCTGGCGCGGCACGATCGCCACGATCGCCCTGCAGATGCTGGGCTATGACGCCCGCAACATGGCCGGCGGCATCGTGGGCTGGATCGCGGCGGAATACCCGGTGGAGGGCGGCCAGCCCGTGGCCGAAGCGCCCGCCGTGGAAGTTGAGGTCGTTCTGCCGGAAGGCATGGCGCTGGATGCCGAGGTTGTCGCCCCGGTCGCGTTTGAAAGCGTGCAGACCATCGCCGGTATGGCCGGCTTTGGGACGCTGGCGGAAGCCGAGTTCGTGGCGGCCATGGACGGCGCGTTCATCCTGGATGTGCGCGAGGCCAGTGAAGCCGAAAACGGCGTGATCCCCGGCGCGGTGCATGTGCCGCTGCGCGAAGTCCCGGCGAACCTGGCCCTGCTGCCCGCCGACTTTGACGCCCCGATCCTCGTCTACTGCGCGGCCGGTTACCGCAGCGCGGTAGCGACCCTGGCGCTGGACATGCTGGGCTACACGAATGTCATGAACCTGCGCGGCGGCATCGGCGCCTGGACCGGCGACGTGGTGCCGGTGGAGCCGGCCGTGGCGGTTAACGCGTTCCCCGCGGTGGATGCCGATCTGTTCACCACGGTCAATGGCTACTACACCGCCCTGCCGCAGGGCTGGGGCACGATCAGCCCGGCCGACCTGGCGACCGCCATGGCCGAGACCGAGTACTTTGTGATTGACGTGCGCGAGCCAAACGAATATGAAGCCGGGTACATCGCGGGCGCGGTCAACTGGCCCACCCGCGCGTTCGCCAGCTTCGTGGGCGAAGGCCCGGCGCTGGATACGCCGGTCGTCGTCTACGGCAGCGGCGGCCACCGCACCGCGCTGGCGCAGCACGCACTGGCGATGGCGGGCTACACGGATGTCGTCGGGCTGGCGGCGGGTTCCGCGGGCTGGGCGAACGCCGGCTACGAGCTGGTGACGGAGTAAGCTGACACCACGCAGGGCAATCAACCCTGTACACGGCCGGGGGCGGTTTCCACAGGGGGGACCGCCCCCGGTTTGCTTTCTGGCAGCGGAAACGAAAACAGCGAGCCGGTTGGCCCGCCGCCTGCTGATAGCTCAGCGCCCGCTGGTCGCTACTCGGCGACCATGAGCGTAAAGCAGAAGCGCGCCCCGCCCAGGTCGCTGGCATCCACCCAGATCTCCCCCTGGTGCGCCTCCACGATGTGGCGCGCGATGGACAGCCCCAGCCCGCTGCCGCCCCGGCGCTCCGTGCGGGCTTCATCCAGCTGGTAGAAACGCTCAAAGATGCGGTCACGCTCCTCCGTCGGGATGCCGGGGCCGCTGTCATCAATGCATACCACGATCGCGTCACGGGAGATGGTGAGTTCCGCCGACACGCGGATGCGCCCCTTTTTGGGCGTGACCTTCAGCGCGTTGTGGATCAGGTTGGCCAGCACCCGCCCGATCTGGTCGGGGTCCACCAGGGCGCGCAGATCCTCCGGCACGGCGGTGGTGATCTTCACCTTGCGTTCCTCGATCTGCTCGTCCAGGTGTTCCAGCGCCTCGCCCACTAGGATCGCCAGCGGCATCTCGATCAGCTTCATGATCGCCTGGCCGGATTCAATCATGGAAAGGTCGTGCATCCCGTCCACGATGCGCTGCAGCGTATCCAGCTCCCGGCCGATCTTGCGCAGCATCTTCTGCTGCTGCTTGGTGCTCACAGTCTGGCGGCTGAGCGTATCGCGCAGCAGGCGGATGGCGGAGATCGGGGTGCGCAGCTCGTGGGAGATGTTCGCCACCATATCGCGGCGGGCGCGGGTCAGGCGCAGCAGCTGGGTGATATCCTGCAGGGCCAGCGCCAGGTAGCTCTGATCCTCCACGCTGAAGCGGGTGCAGCGCGCGCGGAAATAGCGCCCATGAAACCGCAGCTGGCTTTCCGGGCAGTTGGGCATTTCCAGGGCGCAGTTCAGCAGGTCTTCCAGTTCCGGGCTGTCGATCAGGGTCTGGATCTGAACGCCCGCGATGGCCGTTTCCGGGAGCAGGTCGCGCGCCACCTGGTTCGCCGCGATCACGCGCAGGGTATCATCCAGCAGGATCAGCGGCTCGTAGGCGTAATCCACCAGCAGGGCCAGTTGGGGGTTAACGTACATTTAGCCCTCGAAACGGTAGCCTATCCCGCGCACAGTGACGATCCGGGCGGGGTTGGAGGGATCATCTTCGATTTTCTTGCGCAGCCAGCGAATATGCACATCCACCGTGCGGCGGTCGCCAAAGTAGTCATAGCCCCACACCTTGGAGAGCAGCAGGTCGCGGGAAAGCACGGCATTATGGTTGCGCATCAGCTCCGCCAGCAGGTCGTACTCCTTGTGGCTCAGGCGCAGCTCCTCCTCCCGCAGGTAAGCGTGCCGCCCGGTGAGGTCCAGCCGCAGGTCACCGGAAACCAGCTCGTCCTGGGAAACCGGGCGGTTCGGGGCGCGGCGCATCACAGCCCGGATGCGGGCCAGCAGCTCGCCCAGCCCGAACGGCTTCACCACGTAATCGTCCGCGCCGCTTTCCAGCCCGACAATTTTATCCACCTCGCTGCTGCGCGCGGTGAGCATGATAATCGGGATATGGGAGGTCGTGGGCTCGCGCCGGATCATGCGGCACAGGCTCAGGCCGTCCAGCCGGGGCAGCATCACGTCCAGCACGATCAGGTCCGGGGGCTTATCCACGATCTTCTGGTAGGCGGTTTCGCCGTCGCCAATCGTCAGGACCTTGTGGCCCTCCTGGGTCAGGTTATCCGCCAGCGTTTCGGCCAGCACCTGGTCGTCTTCGACCACCACGATTTTTGCCATCAGGCGCTCCTGTGAACGCTAACGCAAATGCTCTCCCATAATGATAGCAGACAAGCCCGCAAGACACCCATTAAGGTCTGGTAAGGCGGGGCGATCTTTCTTAACATTTGGGCGCGAGGCAGACAGAGGCCGGAGGCCAGAGTCACGAGGCAAGAAAAAGCGGCGAGCGCAAACAGCCCCCAGAATCATTGCAGGAAGAGCCAGCCCCTAAAGAGTCGTTCTGATTCTCCTGATCCGCCTGATCCGTGTTCGATTGCCTTTCAGGCGTGAGGCGCCCCTACGGCTTGGGCGTGGTTTTGGCGGGCGAAGCATGCCGGATGGAGTCCCATCCGCGCGCGCCTGCACTTTTCACTCGCCACTATGCCGCTCACCGCTTTTTCTCCTGCAGTCGGGCGTGTTTTTCCTGCCTCCTGATCCCTGGACTCTGCCTTCGCCGGGCGTGCTATACTCACCCCCAGCACACACGTACCGGAGGGACAGCCACATGCACACCATCCGCTGGGGCATCATCGGCGTGGGGGCCGTAACCGAGGTCAAAAGCGGCCCGGCGCTCTACAAGGCCGAACACTCCACCGTCGTCGCCGTGATGCGGCGCACCCCCCATCTGGCGGAGGACTACGCCCGTCGCCACGGCATCCCGCGCTGGACGACCGACGCGGACGCCCTGATCCATGACCCGGAGGTGGACGCGGTGTACATCGCCACCCCGCCGGATACGCACCTGCCCTACACGCTGCAGGTCGCGGCGGCGGGCAAAGCCGTTTACGTGGAAAAGCCGATGGCCCGCAGCGCGGCTGAGTGCGCGCGCATGATCGCCGCCTGTGAAGCCGCCGGCGTGCCGCTGTGGGTGGCCTACTACCGCCGCCGCCTGCCCCGCTTCGAACAGGCCCGCGCCCTGATCCAGGATGGCACGCTGGGCGAGGTGCGCGCGGTGCGCCTGACGCTGACCCAGCCCCTGCCCGCCGAACTCGATCCGGCCGACCTGCCCTGGCGCTTCCGCCCGGCGATCGCCGGGGGCGGCCTGCTGCTGGATGTTGGCTCCCACATGCTGGACTGGATCGATTACGCCCTGGGGCCGATTGCAGAGGCGCACGGCTACGCGGCCAATCAGGGCGGGGCCTACCCCGCCGAGGACAGCGTTACCGGGGCGTGGGTGCATGAGTCGGGCGTGCAGGGCAGCGGGCTGTGGTGCTTCGCCGCCGACCGCCGCACCGACCAGATCGAGGTTATCGGAGATGCCGGGCGGCTGACCTTCCCCTGCTACAGCGAAGACCCGCTGGTGCTGACCACCCCCGCGGGCGAGCAGACCTTCCCCATCGCCAACCCCGCGCACATTCAGGGGCCGCTGGTGCAGAGCATCGTGAATGAGCTGAACGGCGGGGACCCCTGCCCCAGCACCGGGGTCAGCGCGGCACGCACCAGCGGCGTGATGGACACGCTGCTGCACGACTGGCGGGCGCGCCGCGGGATCGCGTTTTAGCCCAGGCACGCCCGGTTACCCCGGCCAATATCACACACCTTGACATATGCCGTATAATATGATCACAGGTGTAATAAGTCCTCCTATAGCTTCATTAAGCTCTCATAGTTGTTCCCCAGGCACAGGGATTGTTATCGGGGAGTCGTGGTCATATCTCGCTGTAAAAGCCTATTGGATTGTGGAGTAGGGGAATGAAGGTGTTGCGCACCAGGATCCACGTTCAGGGGACGCCTGAACAGGTCTGGCATGTTCTGACCGACTTTGATCGTTACCAGGATTGGAACCCGTTTATTCACCGAGTCGTGGGCGAACCCGGCCCCGGCGGCGACCTGATCATCCAGTGTCGGGAGGCAGGCTGGCGGGCCACCACCCTGCACTGCACGATCACCGACTGGCAGCCGGGCAAAACCCTGGGCTGGGAGTGGCGCATCGGCGCGCGCTGGATGTGCCACGGCACGCATACCTTCACGATCCGCCCGCAGTCCGGGGCCGGCGTGCTGTTCATCCAGGAACACCTTATGGAGGGGGCGCTGCTCAACCTGTTCGCCGGGCAGTTGTGCGAGACCTGCGCGAGCGGTGTCCGCGCGATGGACCATGCCCTCAAGAACCGGGTGGAAAACGCCATCCACAACCACGCGCTGCTCACCAGCTGGCACCACCAGACCGCGTAGATCAGCATCCCGCGCGGGCGTTAACAGGAGCGCCCGCGCCGCTTCTTATCCCTGTGCTTCTCACCAAGCCCTAAGATTTGTCCGCCGGCGGTGTGCTACACTGGACCCTCAGGCGTCCGGTGTGCTCGGATGTCGTGTTGGTCCCCCAATAGGAAAAGGAACAGTCTCTTGAAAAAATCACTCGCATTTATACTGCTGGCTGCGCTGCTGATCGCGATCCCGGCCCAGGCGCAGGCGCAGGATGGCCCGCTGACCCCCGCCGCCCTGTGCGAGGCCGCAACCCCGGCGGAAAGCCCGGCGGAACGCACCTTCGCTGCGGCGGAAGACGTGCTCCAGGATGGCGTGGACTACCTGGCCGTATTCTGCACGGCGGCCGGCCCGGTGCTGGTGGACCTGTACGAGGGCCGCGCCCCCATTACCGTGAACAGCTTCGTTTTTCTGGCGCAGTCCGGCTACTTCAACAACACCAATTTCCACCGCGTGATCCCGAGCTTTATGGCGCAGGCTGGTGACCCGACCAATACCGGTTCCGGCGGCCCCGGCTACCAGTTTGAGGACGAGGTCTTTGACGACCTGGTCTTTGACCGCCCCGGCCTGCTGGCCATGGCCAACGCCGGCCCCGGCACGAATGGCAGCCAGTTCTTCATCACCACCGTGCCGACCGACTGGCTGAACGGCGCGCACACGATCTTTGGCGAGGTGCTGGCCGGGCAGGCCAACGTGGACAGCATCCGCACCCGCGACCCGCAGCAGTCGCTGGAACCCGGCACGCTGCTGGAAACCGTCCTGATCATCGAGGGCGCGGAGAACGTGGCCGTGGAGGAAGAAGCGTTTGAGCCGGTCACGGATGCGGCCATCGCCGCGGCGCAGGAAACGCTTGACTTCTACGTGAACACGATGCTGAACCGCTTCGGCGCGCCATTTGGCGAGGCGCTCGGTGACACCTTCACCCCGGTGGCGGAGGCGGGTGGCCTGCTGGATACGGACGCGGTGGTCGCCAGCGCGGAGGGCGGGCAGGCAGCCGCGGCCGATTACCTGGCCAGCAACAACCACGCCTACAGCCTGGCGGGGCTTTACGCCAACGAGAGCTGCGAGCTGGATGCCCTGCCGATCTACACCCTGGGCTTCCGCATGGACGTGTACCCGACCGCTGAGGACGCCGCCGCCGCACTGGATGACCCGGCGCTCGGTGAGCTGCAGGCCGCCCAGGGCTTTGAGGCCTACGCGGGCGAGTTCCCGCTGCCCTATCCGGCCTACACCCGCCCGGTCACGGCCTGCGAGCAGGAGATGATCGAGGCGCGCATCTTCGTGCAGCGCGGGCGGCTGGTGATGCAGCATTCAATGGTGGTCACCGCCGACAACGCCGACATCGCCGCCTTCCTGCCGGAGGCGTTCTCCATGCCCATGGTAGAGGATGGCCTGGCTGACGTGCTGCGCCCGGCGGCTGCGGCCGAATAACCCCCCCCCAGATTCACCCCGACGCCGCCCCTCACCGGGCGGCGTTTTTGTTTGCGCCCGCGCCCGTTCCGCAACCAGGCCGTGCATTGTGCGTACTCTGGGATAGAAGCGTGCAGGGCAATCGTTTATTTTTAGCAAGAGGGGAACACCTGATGAAGATCACACCGACCTATATTGACAAGCGCGCCGCCACCGTTGACCTGCCCTACCCGGAGGCCGAGCCGGCCCGCCTGCGGCTGGACTGCCCCTTCGGGCGGCTTAACATCGAGCCGGGCGCGGGCGAGTCCATCGTCAGCGGCAAGATCGTCTACAACGTGGAAGAGCTGAAGCCCGCCTACAGCCGCCAGGGGCGCACCGTGCGCATCCGCCAGGGGTTCCGCGTCCTGATCCCCACCGCCGAGATCACCAATGAGTGGGCCTTCCTGCTGGGGACGGCCCGGCCCTACAGCCTGGGCGTATCCAGCGGCGCGGCGGAAGCCGACCTCACGCTGGGCGGCCTGCCGCTGCTGGGCGTCACCGTCGAATCCGGCGCGGGCGACCTGAAGCTGGACTTTGACGCGCCCAACCCGGCCCGCATGGCCGAGGCGCGCTTCCGCGCGGGCGCGGGCCGCACGCAGCTGCGCGGCCTGCTGAACGCCAACGCTGAATACATCAAGATCGAAGGCGGCGTGGGCCAGATCATCGCGGAATTCACCGGGGACGGCCTGATCGGCGGCGGGCGCGCGAAGGTCAGCGCCGGGGTGGGCGAGCTGGTGATCGTGGTGGATGAGGACGCGCCGATCCGCGTCACCGCCTCGATGGGGCTGGGCGAGGTGCGGGCCGACACGGATCTCGTGCGGCGCGCCGGCGGTTACGAGACCGCGGCCTACGCGGAAGCGACCGAGCGCTTTGACATCGACGTCAGCGGCGGCGTGGGGGCGGTGAAGATCGAGATCGAGTAACACACCCTGCTTACAAAAGAAGGCGTGCCGCGCATGGCACGCCTTTTTGAATCTCGCCCATACCGGGGAGAAATTGACACAGCCTGTGTGCGGCGTCGCGGTGATGACATTTGCCTGTTTAATGCGGCTATGGTGTCATCATTTTCGGTTGATTGACATACCCTGTGCGTAGCGTCGCTTTGCA
>NPIE01002852.1_pt1 | contig 41712 bp, 33 predicted proteins | sample 8637661 | NCBI WGS metagenome assembly NPIE01 (sample SAMN07420842, study PRJNA396082) | bioreactor metagenome | isolation source: sample BA12 brine-fed electro-methanogenic bioreactor BA | place: Japan: Kochi | collected 2016-12-09 | reverse complement strand
GCAGCGCAGCAGCCGGAGGGAGGAGCAACCAGCCCATCCGACCACGATACCGATTTTCATGCTTCGTTGTGACCATCGGTCATGGGGGTATATGAAAATCATTTCCCATTACCGGCACATCCCTTCCGACCATCACAACGTTTTTCATTGTTCGCCGTGACGTCTCGCCACGAGGGTTGTTGGCAAATGAAACGTTTGCACAATGATTTCTGGCGCCTGTAGGTCTCCGTATCAGAAAATGTGAAAATTTCATTAAAATCTGCTTGAATTATCCTTTTTGTAGGAGTAGCTTTGCCCGACTGACAAATATTGTCGCAACATTTGCACAAAAAGACCAATTATGTCTTCTACAATGATTTTTGGCTGTGGCAACCTCCTGATGGGAGACGATGGTTTCGGACCGGCGGTTGTTGCCGCCCTGAATGATGGCGGTAATCTGCCGGATGACGTGGAAGCCGTCGATGCGATGACCGGCATCAGGGAGTATCTGTTCGACTATCTGCTCACCGAGGAAGGGCGGCCGGAGCACATTATCATCCTCGACGCCGTCGATTTTCCGGACCGGCAACCAGGTGATGTCTTTCTCATCGATTCCAGATCAATTCCGGCCAAGAAGATCCACGATTTCTCCCTGCATCAATTTCCCACCGTCAACCTCCTGCACGAACTCGAAGAACACACCGGCATCACCGTCACGATCGTGGCCGCTCAGGCCGAATATATTCCCGCTGAGATAGAACCGGGACTGTCGCCGACGATGACTGGTGCCGTTGCTAAAACATGTGTAATGCTCAAACGAATTCTATTAAACCAGCTCAATGAGGTGCCCCTAGATGATGTATGAATTCAGAGTCAGCGAAATGGCGGAGGAGTTCGGTGTTCATCGCAACACCATCAGGAACTGGATTAATTCCGGTACTCTCCGCGCCAAGGAGGGCCCCGGCCGCAAGTATCTGATGAAGTTCGAGGACTACCAGACCCTGTGCACCAAGTTTGGTCGAAAGCCGCAGATCAAGCCGACCAGCAACGTCGACGAGGAGAAGATCCAGAAATACGAGAATCGTCGTGAGCATCCGGAGCCCCTCGATATCGGTTATGCGGAGAAAACCGTGTATGCCGATGCACAATGGGCCGATATCTGCCTCACCTGCGGCACCTGTGCCAGCGCTTGCCCGATCGCCGGTGTTGACGGACTCGATCCGCGCAAGATCGTCCGGATGGCGGTTCTCGGCTTGGAAAAAGAGCTGCTGGACAGCAATTGGCCATGGAAATGCACCATGTGCGGCAAGTGTGAGAACGCCTGCCCGGCCGGCGTGCAGATCCTCGCCCTGATCAGGCGTCTGCGCTCCATGCGCGAGCGCAACCTGGTTCCCGGCCCGATCCACAAAGGCGTCGCCACCTGCCTGGAGCGCGGCAACAATCTCGGTATCCCGAAGGACGACTTCCTCTTTCTGCTTGAGATGTTGGGCGAAGAGCTGGCCGAAGAAGGGTTGATCGGCTTCAAGACACCGATCGACGTGGTCGGGGCCCGGGTCATGGTCACCGTCAACTCCAAGGAACCCTTCGCCGAGCCGGACGATATGAAGTCTTGGTGGCGTGTTTTCCACGCTGCCGGTGAATCCTGGACCATCCCGGCGGAAAACTGGGAGGGGGTCAACTGGGGGCTTTTTTCCGGGGACGACGAGGCAATGAAGACCATTGTCGGACGGATCGTCGATAATATGAGGCGCCTCAAATGCGAGGTGCTGCTCTTGCCCGAGTGAGGCCACGCCTATTTTGCAACCCGGTCCGGGTTAAACAAATGGTTTCCGGAAGCACTGAAAGAGTTCAAGATCATGTCGGTCTTCGACCTGCTGCTCGAATATATCAACGAGGGGCGGATCAAGCTTGACAACAGCAAACACCCGATGCGGGCGACCTATCACGACCCCTGCAATTACGGGCGAAAATCCGAAAAAGCCTTCGGTAAGGCGTATTACGAGGAAGGCCGGATCATCACCAAGCTCTGTTGTCCCGATTATAAAGACATGGAGCCGAATCGCGAATCCAACTACTGTTGCGGCGCCGGCGGCGGCGCCTGGGCCATGCCCTTTGCCCCGGAACGGGTTTACTATGGTCGGATCAAGGCCCGCCAGATCAAGGAGACGGAGGCTCATCTGGTTATCGCTCCGTGTCATAATTGTCGAGACCAATTGATGAAATCGCTCAACAATGAGTACGATCTCGGCATCGAGGTCAAGTACATCTGGGAACTGGTTGCCGATTCCCTGGTCCAGCCGGGCGAGGAAGCCGAGGCTGCTGAGCAGCCCTCTGAAACAGAGGCGCAGTAGACCGGCTACGAGTGATCTGGCCGTTCGCGAGAAATCGATTTAACACGCATGTGGCGGTCCATTAACCCGGGGCACACATGTACTTTTTGAAAAGGAGACATCTATCATGCTGGACACGCAAAAAGTCGGCTCGGTGATGATCGTCGGTGGCGGAATCACCGGTATGCAGGCAGCGCTGGATCTTGCCGATTCCGGTTACTACGTCTACCTGGTGGAACGATCCGGCGCCATCGGCGGCGCCATGGCCCAATTGGACAAGACCTTCCCGACCAACGACTGCTCGATGTGAATTATCGCGCCAAAACTGGTTGAGTGCGGTCGGCACTTAAATATCAAGTTGATGACGCTCAGTGAAATCGCCGGTATCTCAGGTGATGTCGGCGACTTTCAGGTTACGGTGAAAGAACATCCACGCTACGTGGATATGGACAAGTGTATCGCCTGCGGCGAGTGTGCGGCGAAATGTCCGAAGAAGGTGGACAGCGAGTATGATGCGGCCACCGGCAAACGCAAGGCAATCTATGTCAAGTACGCACAGGCGGTGCCGCTGAAGTACCAGATCGATGCCGACAACTGCATCCGCTTCAAGAAAGCCGGCGCCTGTGGTTTCTGTGAAAAGGTTTGTCCGGCCGGAGCGATAAATTTCGACGATACCGAGAAGATCCATCAGATCAACGTCGGTGCCGTTATCCTGTCACCGGGTTTCGAGACTTTTGATCCGTCTGCAGCCGGTGTTTGGGGCTATGGTCGGTATCCCAACGTGGTCACCGCGATGCAGTTCGAGCGTTACCTGTCTGCCTCCGGGCCGACCGAAGGGCATCTGATCAGACCGTCGGACGGCAAGGAGATCACCAAGGTCGCGTTTCTGCAATGCGTCGGCAGCCGCGATGAGAATAAATGCGGCAATGCCTATTGCTCGTCGGTCTGTTGCATGTATGCCATCAAAGAAGCGGTAATGGCCAAGGACCACGTGCCGGGGCTGCGGACTTCCATCTTTATGATGGACATGCGGACCCATGGCAAGGATTTCGATCGCTATTACCAGCGGGCCAAAGACGAATCGGGCGTCCGTTTCGTCCGCTGCCGCGTGCATGGGGTTGAGCCGGAAGGCGACGGCGGCGATCTGCGGCTCCACTACATCAACGAGGAAGGGCGGCAGGTCGAGGAGTATTTCGATCTGGTGGTACTCTCCGTGGGCCTGCAGATCCCTGATCATATCAAGGCACTTGCCGATCTGACCGGGGTCAGACTGACCAACGACCGGTTTGCCGCAACCTCTGATTTTTCGCCTGTTTCGACCTCGAAAAAGGGGATTTTCACCTGCGGCGCCTTTGCCGGACCGAAAGATATCCCGCAGTCGGTGATGGAAGGTTCGGCGGCGGCCGCGGCGGTTGCCGACGTGCTCGCTCCGGCTCGCGGCCAGCTGAGTCAGGAAAAGACCTTCCCGCAGGAACGGGACGTGATCGACGAGGAAGAGAAGATCGGCGTCTTTGTCTGTCACTGCGGCTCCAATATCGCCGGAGTCGTCGATGTCGAAGCGGTTGCCGATTATGCCCAGACCCTGCCCGGGGTAGTGCATACCGAACGCAATTTGTTCAGTTGCTCCCAGGATACCCAGGAACAGATGGTTCAGACCATCAAGGCAAAGGGACTCAACCGGGTGGTGGTTGCCGCTTGCACGCCGCGGACCCATGAGCCGCTGTTCCGGGAGACCTTGAAGGCCGCCGGCCTGAACGAGTACCTGGTCGAGATGGCCAATATCAGGAATCAGAATTCCTGGGTCCACTCCGCCGACCCCAAGACCGCCACCGCCAAGGCCAAGGACTTGGTGCGGATGGCCGTGGCCAAAGTCGCCCGGCAGGTGTCCCTGCAGCCGATTTCGGTACCGATCACCCAGAAAGGACTGGTCATCGGCGGCGGTATCGCCGGGATGGCGGCGGCCCTGAACATGGCCGAACAGGGCTTCGAGGTGCATCTGGTCGAAAAGACCGAGTCCCTCGGCGGCAACGCCGTCTATCTCGGCCACACCTGGTCCGGAGAGTCGATTCAGGATCGGGCCAAAAAACTGATTGACCAGGTCCAGAAGAACGAGCGGATCATCATCCACAAAGGATTTGAAGTCCGCCAGGCGGAGGGATTCGTCGGCAACTTCTCGACGACCATCGCCACCCGGGACGGCCTGACCAAAACCATCGATCACGGTGTCGGCGTCGTGGCCACCGGCGGTCGCGCTCTGCGCCCGAAGGAATACGGTTATGGCAGGATTCCGAACGTGGTCACCGCACTCGAGTTTGACCGGCTCTTCAAGCTCAAGGAGCAGCACGCGGCCAAGGCCAAGACCGTGGTTTTTATCCAGTGCGTCGGCTCACGTGAGGGTGACCGGATGTACTGCTCCAAGGTCTGTTGCACCCATTCCGTGCAGTCGGCTATCGATCTCAAGCAGGAAGATGCCTCGCGAATGGTCTACATCCTCTACCGCGACATGCGGACCTATGGTCAGCGGGAAACGCTCTACAAAAAGGCACGCGAACTCGGTGTTATCTTCATCAATTACGAGACGCACGGCAAGCCGACGGTAGAGGTGGAGCATAAGCAGGTCAATGTCGGTGTCTGGGATCACGTCCTCCATCGGCCGCTCCGCATCAAGGCCGACATGGTCGTGCTCGCCACGGCGATCGTTGCCAATCCCGATGCCGAGAAACTCAATAAGATCTACAAGGTATCGATCGACGGCGACGGTTTTTTCCAGGAAGCCCACGCCAAGCTGCGGCCGGTCGATTTTGCCAATGACGGCCTGTTCGTTGCCGGCCTGGCCCATTACCCGAAACCGGTCGAGGAGTCGGTGGCTCAGGCCCTGGCCGCCTCCGGCCGGGCGGCGACCCTGCTGTCACGCTCGGCGGTCAACCTCGATGCGGTGAAGGCCGAGCCCGATCTGCGCTATTGCGACGGCTGCGCATTGTGCATCGATGTCTGCCCGTATCACGCCATCGAGTTGGTGGAAGGTGAAGCGGATGAAGCCGGACAGCCGCACCGGTATATCCGGGTAAATAAAGCACAGTGCAAGGGATGCGGTCTCTGCCAGGGCACCTGTCCGAAGCGCGGCGTTGTCGTCCAGGGCTTTACCATGGAGCAGATCAGCAGTCAGATCGAGGCGGCGCTTGCCATCTGATCGGCCGGTTGTACAGATACATGCACGATTTATATGAAACTGCACAGTTTCATTGTTCGTTGTGACGCCCCGTCATGGGGGTTATATCAAAGGAGTAGCGCAATGAGTTTTGAACCGAAAATCATAGCATTCTGCTGCAACTGGTGCTCCTATGCGGCGGCCGATCTCGCCGGTACCGCCAGGATGCAGTATCCGGCCAACGTCCGGATCATCAGGGTCATGTGTTCGGGCATGGTCCATCCAGAATTCGTCACCAAGGCCCTCGAACAGGGGGCCGACGGGGTGATGGTGCTCGGCTGACACCTCGGTGAATGTCATTACCTGGATGGTAATTACAAAACGTTGGCCCGAGCAGATATGATCACAGAAGTTCTTGAAGACTACGGGTACGAACCCGAACGGTTTTCGATCACGTGGGTATCTTCCGCGGAACCCGACAAGTTCGTCAAGGCGGTCACCGAGATGACGGCCCGGGTCAGAAAGCTGGGGCCCGTCAACACAGATGCTCAGGCAGCGTAAGGGAGGTTACGATGGGAGTTACAACTGCTTTGGAATGGCTGAGCTCGTGTTCAGGGTGTGAAATTGCCGTCCTGAACATCGGCGAGGCTTTGGTCCCGCTGCTCACCGAGCATCTCGATATCGTGCACGCCCCGGTGATCATGGATCATAAATATTACGGGCAATGTGGCGACGAAGGGGAGCATCTGCAAATCCCCGAGGCCGTCGTCGGTATCGTCACCGGCGGGGTGGCCAACGAGGAGCATCTTGAGGTGCTCGAAGAGATGCGCAAAAAGTGCAAGATCTTGATTGCGCTGGGATCCTGCGCCACGCAGGGCGGCATTCCGGCCCTGATGAACGGGCAGGACAGCGCTGAGAGTTTTGATGCTATTTATCGCACCCCGTCCACCGACCCCGGCGCGTCGCGGCCCGACCAGATCGTACCGAAACTGCTCGACCGAACCTACGCCCTGAATGAAAAAGTCAAGATCGACTTGCAGCTGCCGGGCTGTCCGCCGAACCCGGCGCATATCGCCGAGGTGGTCATCTCGCTGCTCGAAAACCGTGAACCGGTGTTGCCCACCAAGAGCGTCTGCGATACCTGTCCGACCCGCAGGGAAGGCAAGGGTAGTGTCAGCAAGGTCAAACGCTATATAGAAAATGCCGAGTTTGATCCGACCAAACCGGTCAGCGAGATGCGCTGTCTGCTCGAGCAGGGTTTCATGTGTATGGGCCCGGTGACTGCCGCCGGTTGCGCCAAATATGGCGCGCCGAGTTGCATCGAGGCCCGGGTGCCGTGCCGTGGCTGTTTCGGACCGGTCCGTCCGGACGGTAATCAACTGCTCGACATGATGAATGCGCTGGCCAGTAATGGCATAGACACGAAATCGGTGGTCGACCGTCGTTCCATTCTGCGCTTCAGCGGCGCTCATGGGAATCTGCGTCCGAAGAAAAAGGCTGCCGTGAAGGAGGAAGCATAACATGGGTAAGGTACTAAATATTCAACCTGTTACCCGCATCGAGGGACATGCCCGTATTGCCGTTCATCTCGACGATACCGGTAACGTCGAAAACGCCTATATGAGCTTGATGTCCTTGCGCGGGTTTGAAAAATTCATCGAGGGACGGCCGGCCGAAGAAGTGCCGCGCATCGTCAACCGGATCTGCGGCATCTGCCCGTGGATGCACCATACCGCTTCCAACAAGGCGGTCGACGGTTGCTTCGGCGTTACCCCGACGGAGACCGGTCAGAAATTGCGGGAATTGCTGCAGGTCATGGCCCATATCAATGACAAGATCCTGCATTTCTTCTTCCTGGCCGCCCCCGATTTCGTGCTCGGACCGGATGCCGATTATTCGGTGCGCAATGTTATCGGCGTGGTCAAGGCGGCGCCGGAACTGGCCACCCAGGTCGTCAAAATGCGCCAGCTCGGGCAGATGATGATCGACCGGTTTGCCGGCAAGGCGATCCACCCGATCGCCGCCGTTGTCGGCGGTTTTTCTAAACCGCTGCCGGAGGCAGAGCGGCAGGCGATGCTCAGGGATACCCGGACGCTGCTCGATTTTTCTCTCTATGCTCTTGATTTTGCTAAAAATAACGTATTCAGTAAATATCTTGACGCAATCAATCAACTGGGCGTTATCACCACCGGGTTTCTTGGTACCATCGACCCGGCGGATGGCTCGTTGCGGGTCTTTGACGGCCGCCAGCGGCTGATGAAAGCGGACGGCAGTTATGTCGATTTCGACGGCGCCGACTACCTCGATTATATCGGTGAACATGTCGAGCCGTGGGGCTATGGCAAAATGCCGTATGCCCGTTCCTGGAACGAAGGCTTCTCGCTCGATCTCGATGCCCCGAAGGGCATTTACCGCGCCAACACCCTGGCCAGGATCAATGTCTGCGACAAGATTTCCACGCCCCATGCCCAGGCCGCGCTTGAGGAGTTCCGGGCCGCCTTCGGGCGTCCGGCTCAGGCGACCTTGCTCTATCACTATGCCCGTCTGATCGAATTGATCTATGCCTGTGAGCGGACCATGGAGCTACTCAGCTGGGAGGGCATCACCGATACCGATGTGCGGGCCAAGGTGGAGCCCAAGGCTGGCCGCGGGGTCGGCATCGTCGAGGCGCCGCGTGGCACCCTGATTCATGATTACCACACCGATGCCGACGGTTGCATCGCGTCGGCCAATCTGATCGTCGGTACGACGCACAATATCGGCCCGATGAACATGAGCGTCAAGCAGGCGGCGACCTCGCTGATCAAAGATGGTCATTACGACCAGGGCATCCTGAACAAGGTGGAGATGGCCGTCAGGGCCTACGACCCGTGAATGTCCTGTGCCACCCACCGCCTGGATGGCGGTATTCCGATGGCCCTGGACATCGTCGATGCCAATGGCAACTTAATTGAAACATTGAAAAACTGAGCGAGAACGTGGAGCAACCGCATCCGTCAACCGGTCTCGCCATCGGTTGCCGGATGTGCTTGACGGAACAGCCTATTTTCGTTATCAAACATCATGACGAAGCTCATTCGTCATCGGGAACGGCTTTGTGTCCCCCCATCAAGGAGCGTTGAGATGCCAGAGCAAGAACAGAAAAGTGGAAGGATTCAGGTTCGAGCTGAAAATCCCAGCGGTGCCTGCGGCAATATCGATCACATGACGATCGATGAACTCAAGGCACGAGCAGTCGGCGATAATTTTGACGGCAGCTGTCCCGCCTGCGGTATGTTTCATCTGACCCGGGCCGACATAGAGGCCGTCGAAGCGGAAAAGATCAGCGACACCGATTATTATGCCGACATTGTCAACGAGGCGGAGCAGCACTGAGCCACCAGTGTGACGACAAGATACCGTGCCGGTCATCCGGTTCCGATGAGAAACCGGATGACCGGCGGCGGGCAATGAGATCATCGCGGAAATGAATAGTCGAGACGAACAGAGCGAATTGCAAATTCCCGCAGACCTGGTTGAGGAACTGCAGGCGGAGGTGGATCGCCCCCTGCGGGTGATGGTGGTCTGCGGCACGCAAAACCGGACGTTGCTGAAATACGGACTCGACGAGGTTCTGCCCGACAAACTCGATGTCGTCTCCGGCCCCGGCTGTTCGGTATGCGTCATGCCGGCCGGGCATATCGATGCCTTCATCAAGATCGGTGTGCAGCCCGATGTCGTCACCGCCACCTGCGAGGACCTGCTCAGGGTCAGCGGTAGCAGGGAATCACTGGAGTCGATCAAGCGCAAAGGAGCTCAGGTGGAGGTGGTCGATTCGCCGATGGAGGCGCTCGACCTGGCCAGAAAATTTCCGTCGAAAATTGTCGTCTTTACCGCCGTCGGCTTTGAAGGGGCGGCGCCGGACGTGGCTGAAACCATCCTTGAGGCCGCGTCCGAAGGGGTCGGTAATTTTTGTGTTATTCCCTCCATCCGCCTGCTCCTGCCATCGCTGGCCAACCTGTTGCGCGATCCGGAGCTGAACATCCGCGGGCTGTTGTTTTCCACCCATATCGAATCGATTACCGACAGCAATGCTTATTCCGACCTGGCCCGGCAGCATCATCTTGCCTGCGCCGTGGCCGGTTTCGGGATAGGGGAGATTCTCCAGGGGCTCATATCGATTGTCAGGCAAATCAAGTCCGGCACACCGATAAACGACAACCCGTTTGCCGGCATCACCCCCTGTGAAGAGACCGCCCGGGTGCAGAAGATGCTGTCGGAAGTATTTTTTGCCGTGGAGACGGATTGGCGTGGTCTGGGAAGTATCGAGGGTAGCGGGTTCGTGATTCGCGATGAATTGTCACTCTATGATGCGGTTAAGCGGTTTAACATCCATTTTCAACAGGGACAGGAGCAGATTCAATGCCAATGCGCGGAAATTATTTCCGGGCGGAGCACGCCGAATGAGTGTCCGGCATTTGGTATTTCCTGTACATCGCAACATCCTATCGGGCCTTGCATGGTCGCCCAGGAAGGGATCTGCGCCTCGTATTTTCGCTATACCTTCGGCAGAATCTGACCGATAGCCGATATTGCACCAGTATCGGATGCGATGGCGATGCCCGCACCTCCCAAATGCGGTGGTCCGTCTCGAATCGACCTTTTGTTCCCCTCGCTGTACTGGAACCTGCTCGAATCGCGATGTCGAGTTAAATCACGGTATCGAGTGACTTTTAGCGAGATTCGGGTTAATTCGCCTTGTTGCGGAGATCATCCTCGACTTCCGGTTCATGGCGCATAACGAATTCGGTCCAGGTCCACGGGCTGTTCTCTATCTGGGCGCCGATGACCTTGTGGGAGCCGTCGTCTTCTTCCCAGATCGGCCGAGCCAGCAGTTTGAAATGGGTACCCGGTCCGTCGACGATAATCGAGTAGATATCGGCCGACCGATCCAGTCGCTTCGGCACATCGGTTATCGACAGGCCGAAACGCGAGATGTCGTTGACCACGCCGCTGAAGAATCCCTTCCCGTCGGAGATGTCAGCCTCGAGATTGGACATGACCATGCGCGGGTGTTTACGTTTTTCCATAACCTCACCTGAAGAGTATGCCCTGAGGGTCTTTTGAAGTCAGGCTGGGCAGGTACACCCCTTTGTCACCTCTTTCGAAAAGAGATCACAACCCTATTTCCATTATACGCATGGAACCGCGGAAGTCAATCGAGCCTCACGCCACGGTCGTCAGGGCAGAGACTGCTGGCGGCAACGGGAGTGTGGCTGTTATTTTCCGGGAAACAACACGTATGATGCGACGATGAAGACGCTGATGATCGCCAGAATATCGAAAAAATTTCCGAGACCGCAGGGATTTCTTTTGCGTTTTCCGTCCGACGGGATCGGCTCTTCCTGCAATCCGGGGGGACGAGTGTCGACGAGAGGAGGATGGTTAAGATATTCGCCGATCCCGAAAAAGAGTACGGCAAAACCGGCGGCGCGCATGATCCTGCCGCTGCCGCTTCCCTGAAGAGATGAAAAAAAACTCAGGCTGATCAAGACGATGCCGGAAAGAGCGAGGAAAAGAAACGACATCGTAAGAAAGTTGATCGGTGACGATTTCATACTTGATCTTATCATCTGGGTCTCTTTCCGGCAAGAAGTCCACATCTTTTTCCTCGACGCAAGCAACAGTCGGTGGCTGCGGACCACCGTCGGTACCGACTGATTGAGGGACGAGCAGTCCAGCCGGGAATAGGAATCGTTTTCCCTCGATTTTCTCAGGCCAATACCGTATCCTCAGTGATTGCAATCCGGCCCGGGGCGCGGCCGGATGCAAGGCAGAGGAGAAAGATCATGCCGATTTATCAGCGGGAAGAGCAACGGGACAATTGCGGGTTCGGGCTGATCGCCCATCTCGACGGTGAACCGAGTCATCGGCTGGTACGCATTGCTATCGGCGCCCTCGACCGGATGGATCATCGTGGCGCCATCGGTGCGGACGGCAAAACCGGTGACGGCTGCGGCCTGCTGCTGCAAAAACCCGATGCTTTTTTCCAGGCCGTCGCCCGGGAACAGGACTTTCGGCTGGCCAACCGATACGGTGTCGGCGTCGTGTTTTTCGGCCATGGTCCCGAGCGACTGGCCGCCGTCCAGCGGGTCTTTGCCGAGGAGCTTGAACGTGAGACCCTGACGCTGGTTGGCTGGCGGGATGTGCCGAGAGATCCGGGAGTTCTCGGAAGCATCGCCCGCGAATCGATGCCGGCGATGATCCAGGTCTTTGTCAATGGACCGTATGGCTGGGGGCCACGCGATTTTGAACGGCGGCTCTACATGGTTCGCCGGCGCATCGAAAAACGCCTCATCGATGACCCCGATTTCTATATCTGCAGCCTGTCCAATCTGGTAGTCGTTTACAAGGGGTTATGCCGCCCCGGCGACCTGCCGCAGTTTTACCCCGATCTCGGTGACCTGCGACTACAGGCGGCGAGTTGTCTCTTCCATCAACGATTTTCCACCAACACACTGCCGCGCTGGCAACTCGCCCAGCCGTTCAGATACCTTGCTCACAACGGTGAAATCAACACCATCTCGGGTAACCGGCAATGGGTCAGGAACCGTTCCTACAAGCTGCGCTCGCCGCTGCTGCCCGATATGCAGGAGGCGGCACCGTTTATCGGCAGCGACGGATCCGATTCGGCATCGCTGGACAATATGCTCGAAGTCTTGCTGGCCGGTGGCATGGATCTGTTTCGCGCCTTCCGGCTGCTGATCCCGCCGGCCTGGCAGAACCATCCGGAAATGGACGAGGATCTGCGGGCCTTCTACGATTTCAACTCGATGCATATGGAACCGTGGGACGGACCGGCGGGCATTGTCATGAGTGACGGCCGATTCGCCGCCTGCGGTCTGGACCGCAACGGTCTGCGACCGGCCCGCTATGTAGTGACCAGAGATCGCCTGATTACCCTTGCTTCTGAGGTCGGCATCTGGGACTATACCGCCGACGAGGTGGTCGAAAAAGGACGAGTCGGTCCCGGCGAGCTGCTGGTCATCGATACGCTGAACGGGCGTATCTGGAGTTCCTGGGATATCGATAACGAGTTGAAGGCCAGGCACCCGTACCGCGAGTGGATGCAGCGAAATTGTCACTGTCTGATTCCGACCGAACAACTCGATGACGACCAGACCGGACAGCCGTCACTGCCGGAAGAGCAGCTGCTTACCTATCAGAAACTGTTCGGCTATTCGTTCGATGAAATCGATCAGGTGATCAGGGTTCTTGGGGAAACCGGGCATGAAGCGGTGGCCTCGATGGGCGACGATGCGCCGATGGCGGTGCTGTCCGAGCAGCCGCGACTGCTGTTTGACTATTTTCGGCAAAAGTTCGCCCAGGTCACCAATCCGCCGATCGACCCGCTGCGCGAGCAGCATGTGATGTCACTGGCCACCTGTATCGGCCGGGAGCATAACGTCTTCGACGAGACGATCGGTCAGGCGCACCGCTATCAATTCGCCTCACCGATCCTGGTCTCCAGTGATTTGCAGCAGCTCAAAAGTCTCGACGATCAGTTCTACCGGCATGCTGTCATCGATCTGGGCTATCGGCCGGAAGAAGGGCTGGAGCAGGCGGTGCGGCGGATGGTGGACAACGCTCTTGAGCAGACGCGGACCGGGACGGTGCTGCTCATTCTATCCGATCGGGCGATTGCCCCGGATCGTCTGATGATCCCGGCGGCGATGGCGGTTGGCGCGCTGCAGAAGGGACTGGCCGAGAGCGACCTGCGCTGTGATGCCAATATCATTGTCGAGAGCGGTGAGGTGCGCGATTCCCATCAGATGGCGGTGTTGGTCGGATTCGGCGCAACCGCGATCTATCCCTATCTTGCCTACGAAACCCTGGCCCGGCTGGTGGCCGACGGCACGATCCGGTTGCCGCTGCGGACGGTACTGACCAATTATCGGGCGGGAATCAACAAAGGTCTGCTGAAGATCATCTCCAAAATGGGCATCTCCACCATCTCCTCCTACCGCTGCGCCCAACTCTTCGAGGCGGTCGGGCTCGGTCCGGCGATCGTTGAGCACTGTTTTCACGGGGTGGCCAGTCGTATCGGCGGTGCCGATTTCTCCGATATCCAGCAGGACAGCGCCCGGCGGACGAAACTGGCCTGGAGACCGTTCAAGCCGCTGCCGGCGGCCGGATTTTTCAAGTACATGCACGGCGGCGAGTACCACGCCTATAATCCCGACGTCGTGCAGGCCTTGCAGAAAGCGGTGCGCAGCAACGATTGGCAGGATTATTGCCGCTATGCCGAGCTGGTCAACGAGCGACCGGTTTCCAGCCTGCGCGACCTGCTCCGCCTGGATGGCTCAGCGGCGCCGCTGGCTATCGACGAGGTGGAGGGTGAAGAGCATTTCTACCGCCGATTCGATTCCGCTGCGATGTCCATCGGCGCTCTCAGTCCAGAGGCCCACGAGGCCCTGGCGATGGCGATGAACCGGCTCGGCGGCTTTTCGAACAGCGGCGAAGGCGGCGAGGATGCAGCGCGGTTCGGCACCGAGCGGGTCTCTCGGATCAAGCAGGTGGCCTCCGGCCGCTTCGGGGTGACCCCGGAGTATCTGATGAGCGCCGAGGTCATTCAGATCAAGATCGCCCAGGGAGCCAAGCCCGGGGAAGGCGGTCAACTCCCCGGTCACAAGGTGACGGCGATGATTGCCAAGCTGCGTCACTCACTGCCCGGGGTAACGCTGATCTCACCGCCGCCGCATCACGACATTTATTCCATCGAGGACCTGGCTCAATTGATTTTCGATCTCAAGCAGATCAACCCGCGGGCTCTCGTTTCGGTGAAGCTGGTCTCCGAGCCGGGAGTCGGCACCATTGCCGCCGGTGTGGCCAAGGGCTACGCGGACATGATCACCATCTCAGGCTATGACGGCGGTACCGGTGCCAGTCCGCTGACCTCGATCAAATATGCCGGCAGCCCGTGGGAGATCGGCCTGGTCGAGACCCATACAGCACTGGTGGAAAACGGATTGCGCGCCAAGATCAGGCTGCAGGTAGACGGCGGCCTGAAGACCGGGCTCGATATCGTCAAGGCCGCTATTCTCGGGGCCGAGAGTTTCGGTTTCGGCACCGCACCGTTGATCGCGATGGGCTGCAAGTATCTGCGCATCTGCCATCTCAATAATTGCGCCACCGGCGTGGCCACGCAGGACGAGACCCTGCGGCGTGATCACTTCAGCGGCACGGCGGAGTTGGTGATGAACTATTTTCGCTTTCTCGTCCGCGAGACGAGAGAGTGGCTGGCCCGGCTCGGCGTACCGCGGCTGATTGATCTGATCGGCCGGACCGATCTGCTGACCGTTGTCGGCGGCCGGACGGAGCGGCAAAAACGGCTGCTTCTTGACAAGCTGCTTGCCGTGCCGCAGGTACCGCCGGGGTCGGTACCCTATCAACGCGACGAAAATCGGCCGCATGATACCGGGCGGCTCAATCTCGAACTGGTCGAGCGATTTGCGCCGGCGGTAGAGGCTGCCGGCGGCGATCGGGGCTTTTTCCCGGTACGCAACACCGATCGCTCCATCGGGGCCCGTCTCTCCGGCCTGATCGCTCAGCGACACGGCAACCAGGGGATGACCGGCAATCCGATTACCGTGGAGTTGCGCGGCACGGCCGGCCAGAGTTTCGGGGTCTGGAACGCCGGCGGCCTGCACCTGGTGTTGACCGGTGACGCCAACGATTATGTCGGCAAAGGGATGGCCGGCGGCCTGTTGGTCATCAAACCGCCGGCCGGGGTCTCCTACCGGTCGCATGAATCGGTCATCATCGGCAATACCTGTCTGTACGGTGCCACCGGCGGCCGTCTCTTCGCCGCAGGCCGTGCCGGCGAGCGGTTTGCGGTGAGAAACTCCGGGGCCCGGGCAGTGGTCGAGGGGATCGGTGACAACGGCTGCGAATACATGACCGGCGGGGTGGTGACCATTCTCGGCGAGACCGGGATCAATTTCGGGGCCGGCATGACCGGCGGTTTTGCCTACGTGCTCGACGAGTTCGACCGGTTCGGGCTGCGGGTCAACCGGGAATTGGTGGACGTGCTGCCAATCGACGGCGTGTCGGACCTTGCCGAACACTTGCATGCCACTATCAGTGCCCACCTGTCGGAGACCGGAAGTCGACGGGCAGAGCAGATTCTCGATGATTTCGAAGGTTTTGTCAGCCGCTTCAAACTGGTCAAGCCGAAAGGGCTGCGGGTCGAGGAGTTGCTCGGCAAACGCGGCCGATCGGCCACCGAGTTGCTGCTGACCACGCAATAGAGCGCCCGCACGCGGCTGGACTAACATCATGGATCAAAATGTCTTTCAATTCCTTGAAGTAGAGCGAGTCGACCCGCAGAAACGGTCCGTGGAGGTGCGACGCAGCAGCTTTGCCGAAATCTACCGGTCGTTTCAAGACCAGCAGATGCAGATGCAGGCCAATCGCTGCCTGGGGTGCGGCAATCCCTATTGCGAATGGCGCTGCCCGGTGCACAACTATATCCCGGACTGGTTGAAACTGGCCGGAGAGGGCAGGATTTTCGAGGCGGCGGGGCTCTGCCACCTGACCAACAGCCTGCCGGAAGTGTGCGGCCGGGTCTGTCCCCAGGACCGGCTCTGCGAAGGGGCGTGCACGCTCCATGACGAATTCGGCGCGGTTACCATCGGCGCCGTGGAAAAATACCTGGTCGACACCGCTTTTGCGATGGGCTGGCGGCCCGACTTGTCCGGCGTGGTGAGAAGCGGACGCAGCGTGGCGGTGATCGGAGCCGGTCCCGCCGGGCTGGGCTGCGCCGATGTCCTGGTGCGCAACGGAGTCCGGCCGGTGGTCTACGATCGTTATCCGGAGATCGGCGGACTGCTGACCTTCGGCATCCCCGATTTCAAGCTTGATAAAGGGATTATGAAACTGCGGCGCCAGATCTTCACCGCGATGGGTATAGAGTTTCGTCTCGGTATCGAGGTCGGCCGCGATATCGGTGTCGCTGATCTATTGGCCGAGCACGATGCACTGTTTGTCGGAACCGGCTGCTATCGCCCTATTCGTGGCAGTTTAACCAACGAGAGTGCGGACGGGGTCCATGAGGCGTTGCCCTACCTGGTCGGCACCATCTGCCATGAACGCGGTTATCCCTACGAACGGGCCCGTTTCGTATCGATGCAAGGCAAGCGGGTACTGGTCCTCGGCGGTGGCGATACGGCGATGGACTGTCTGCGCACGGCGATTCGGCAGGGAGCGACCAGAGTTCGCTGCGCCTATCGACGGGACGAGCGCAATATGCCCGGATCGGCCCGGGAAGTGAACAATGCCCGGGACGAGGGGGTTGAATTTCTCTTCAACCTCCAGCCGCTGGCTATCGAGATCGATGGTGACGGCCGGGTCGTCGGCGTCCGTGTCGTCCATACCGAGCTGGGGCCTCCGGACGCCAGCGGGCGACGGCGGCCGGTACCTCTCGCCGGTTCCGAGCAGCTGCTCGAGGCCGACGCGGTCGTTGTCGCCTTCGGCTTTAGCCCGGAGCCGATCCCCTGGCTGGAGAACCTGGAGGTGGGTGTTGATGAGCGCGGGCGGATTAAAACCGGCGGCAGGTTTGCCGGGCAGACCGATCACCGTCGGATCTTTGCCGGCGGCGACGTGGTGCGTGGCTCAGACCTCGTGGTCACCGCGATTGCCGAGGGCCGGCAGGCTGCCGCCGGTATTATTGATTATCTCGATCTCTGAACTGTCGCCTGTGTTGACTAGCGGGACGACGGTATCGGGCATGAGTTGAGAAAATCCTTCAGGTGGTTGATTTCCTCGAGTCGGCCGAAAACGGTGAGCACGTCCCCGGCCTGCAGGGAATGATTGCCGCGTGGGACGATGGTCTTGCCTTCCCGCCTGATCGATACCAGATTGACATGCTGGGGAAGCGGCAGGTCTTTGACGCTGACGTCGCAGCAGGTATCGTCTTCGTTGAGGACAAATTCGACGAATCCGGTCTCCGTCGAGGAGCGCAGCGTCGTCTGCTGTTCCAGGATCTGGCCACGTTGTTTCCTGACGACGCCGACATCGTAGGCTCGCAGAATGTCGCTGCGGCTGATCGAGCCGACCAGACGCAACGAACCGTCCCGGGAGACAACCGGCAGACGGGCCAGATCCCGCGGCGACATTTTCTGGATGGCGACCCAGATCGGTTCGTCGGGATAGACAGCGATCGGTCCTTCCACGGCGACGTCGGCCACCTTCATCTCGCGCAGGTTGCTGCTGCTATCGGACTGGATGCGGTGGATATCCTGCAGGGTGATGATGCCCCATAGTTTCTTTCCTTGCGTTACCACCGGAAAGCCGAGCAGGTTGGTTTCCTGGAACAAAGCCATCAGTTCCGGCAGCGGCTGGTCTTTGTCCACGGTCACCACCTGGGTGCGCATCACTTCCTCGACGGTCACCCCCTGCATGATATCCATGTCCCGCCCCTCGTAGAAGCGGATGCCTCTTTTGGCCAGTTTGATCGTGAAGATCGATTCCGGGTGCAGCCAGTGAGCAAAATAACTGGCCGTGATGGTGGCGAACATCATCGGCAAAATCATCAGATAATCGTTGCTCAGTTCGAAAACAGTGAGCATTCCGGTCAGTGGCGCCCGGGCGGTTGCGGCGAACATGGCGGCCATGCCGACCAGCACGTAGGCGCCGGGCTCACCGGATATCTCCGGGAAGAAATGTTTGAAGATGATGCCGAGGCAGCCACCGACCATCGCTCCGATGAACAGTGACGGGCCGAAGACTCCGCCGGGACTGCCCGAACCAAGGGTCAGCGCGGTGGCCAGGGGCTTGAGGAAAACGAGCAGGAGCAGCAGCCAGAAGGGAGTGCCGCCGTGCAGGACCGATTNNGATTCGATGAAGCGAAAGCCCTGACCGTAGATGTGTGGTTTGAGGCCCGTTTCCGTGCCGACAAAAACCATGAACAGCACGCCGATCAGGCCAAGCAGCACGGCACCCATCGCCGGTTTCAGCATTTGCGGTGCCGGCACTCGGTCGAACAGGTTCTCTGTCTTACTGAGCATCTTGATGAACATGATGCCGACCAGAGCTGACAGCAGACCGAGGATCAGGTAGAAAAAGACCGACAATGGCGAGCCGAAGGAGTGGATGGGAATAGAGAGGGCCGGCCGGCTGCCGAGAAAATGTCTGCTGACGATGGAGCCGGCGACGGCGGCGACGACCACATTGCCGAATGAACGGACCTGGAGGTTGCCCATCAACACTTCGATGGAGAACACGACACCGGCGATCGGGGTATTGAAGGCCGCGGCAATCCCGGCCGCCGTGCCGCAGCCGAGCAGATTCCTGATACGGTCGTCGGAAAGCCGAAAAAGCTGGCCCAAAGCTGAACCGAGCGAGGCGCCGATCTGTACGATCGGTCCCTCGCGACCGGCTGAACCGCCGCTGCCCAGGCAGAGGGCGGAACCGATGATTTTCGTGCCGGCAACCCGTGCCCTGATTCGGCCGCCGTGCAGGATCAGGGCCTGCATGACCTCCGGAACGCCGCTGCTTTTGGTTTCACGGGCGAAAATGATCAGCGGGCCGACGAGGAGCGCACCGCCGATTGGCGCCAGCAGGAAGATGCTCAGGCCGAGACCTGGGAAGAGCTCGGGGATGGTGATGTAGCAAAAGGTTTCAATGATCTTGATCAACTTGATGAAAATCACCGCAGCCAGGCCGGTGCCGGCGCCGACGATAGCCGAGAGCACCAGCAGCAACAATCCGACCGGTGGAGAAAAGCGATCGATCAGGCTACTGAAAAGAGTGCGTGTCTGGACCATCGGGAATACTCGTCTTGGCGAAAACCGAAACGCTCAGGGACAAAACGCCCGGCGTGCTTCCTGGCGCATGGCCATGTCGATGATTACCAACGCCGCCATCGCCTCAACGATCGGTACGGCGCGCGGTACCACGCAGGGATCGTGCCGCCCTTTGGCTTCCAGGGTAATGGAGTCGCCCTGGTAGTTCACGGTCTGTTGCGGCTGGGAAATGGTGGCGGGCGGTTTGAACGCGACCCGGAAGTGGACGATTTCGCCATTGGAAATGCCGCCCTGAATACCGCCGGAATGATTGGTCGCCGTACCGAGATGGCCGTCTTTCATAACGAAAGGATCGTTGTGTTCGGAGCCCGTCATTTTTGCGCCGGCGAAACCGGAACCGATTTCGAATCCTTTGGTCGCCGGGATGGCCAGCATCGCCTGAGCGAGTTTGGCTTCAAGCTTTTCGTAGACCGGTTCGCCCAGCCCGGCGGGAACTCCTCTGATGATGCAGGAGACGACGCCGCCGGTGGAATTGCCCGCTTCTTTCAGGGAGACGACCAGAGATCGCATCTGTTCGGCGGTTGCCGGGTCCGGACAGCGCAGATCGTTTTGGTCGACCTGCTCGCTGGTGATCGCGGCTTGGTCGACCGGCCCGGCTTCATAGGGGCCGACGCCGCTGACCCAGGCGATAATCTCGACGCCGTATTTTCCACGGAGGAGCTTGGCCGCCACGGCGCCTGAGGCCACCGTGCCGATCGTCTCCCGGGCGCTTGAACGGCCTCCGCCGGAGGACGCTTTGATCCCATATTTGGCGAGATACGTGTAATCGGCATGGGAAGGGCGCGGGATGCTCGTCATGTCGCCGTAATCGCCGGGCCGTTGATCGAGGTTGTCGACTTTCAGCGCGATCGGGCTGCCCAAGGTAATGCCGTTTTCGGTGCCCGACAGGATCGTCACCTGGTCGCCTTCCTGCCGATCGGTGGTCAGTTTCGATTGTCCCGGTCGCCGCCGGTCGAGTTGGCGCTGAATATCCGCTTCGTTCAGGTGGAGTCCCGGCGGGCAGCCGTCGATGACCACCCCGACCGCCTTGCAGTGGGATTCGCCAAACGTTGCAATGCGAAATAATGTGCCGAAGTGACTTGACATGGCGGCTCCTGTATCGGGGAGCTTGAAAAATTCAGAATTTCGTTCAAAATCGAGGTGCGCAAGAAAATTTTCCCGCAGGCATATTCATGATATACCGAGGATAAAATTTGATTGCGCAACGATGAGATTGGACAAAATGACAATTTTTCAAGGTTCCCTATTGTTTTGAGAGGATCTATCAGATACCGGTTGGTTATACCGATACTGACCCGGTGAGTCAAAAGAAAAAGGGGAAAAGTTCCGTCGTCTTTCCGGGCACCGAGAAAAAGCAGCGGAATCTGAAAAGCCGTTGCCGGCCGAGACCATCTGCGGTTGAATAGACTGGTGAGAGGCTACGACGAACTGCCCTGGCGGTCACAGCTGATGAATGTGCTCAGTCTTCTTGAAACCGAACCGATATGCAGGAAAGAGGAGAAAGTCATGAAAAAGGTCGTACTGGTAACCTATAACCCGGAAATGATGTGTTTTGCCCACGTTTTGTTGTACGCCATTGATTTTAAGGAAAAAGGATACGATACCAAAGTGGTCATCGAGGGAGGGGCCGTGAAACTTGTGTCCGTCCTCAAAGACGCCGAGGCACCCTTTTATTCTCTCTATGGAAAAGTGAAACAGAACGGCCTGATCGACTGTGTCTGCCGGGCCTGCTCGGCGAAATTGGGCAGCCTCGAGGATGCCGAGGCCCAGGGGCTCAGGGTGCACGGCGATCTGATGGGACATCCGTCGATCGAGGCGTATCTCAACCAAGGATATCAGCTTATCACCTTTTAGGTCCCGCACCTGTTCGGCAGCTGGACCGGTCGTTGGCCCCCCAGGCAGGCGCGTGCTTGCCTGACGCAGCCTGCCGGTTCTGTGCCCCGATGTGGGGGCGCTATCTGGTCGATATCCCGGATCAGCCTGTTGCCGATGAGAAGCAGCGGCTGCCTGCCGTTCTCAGGCACACAGTTTTCGCGGGGGTGCCGCTCGTCGGTGGGCAGGGTAAGATGGGAACGTTGTCAGCGATAGTAGAGGCTTGGACTACCCATGGTCAACAGGGCTTTATAGAGGTTTCGTCGAAATTCCCGGCGATCCCAGATGCCCTGGATGTGACCGCGTTTGAGAGCGTTGCGGGCCGAATGATAATCTGGCGGGATATTGATACCGGTAGTCTCCCTGATGACCCGGGGACCGGCAAAACCGATCCGGGATGATCTGATGGCGAACTGGTAGGGGCTGCAGCCGAGGAACGAGGCCACCGGCCCGGCGTAGGAGTTGTTGTCGTAGACGACGATGTAGAGTCCGCCGCTGTCAATGTATTCACGAATGGCCATGGTGCATTTCGGCATCTGAATGACGCCGAGTGTGCCTTCCTGGATCCTGATGCCACCGGTAGTATGGACGTAGGCGAGCAGTGGGCGTTTTTTGCGTTGTGCCAGTTTGCAGGCCTGGACGAACTTTTCACCTTCGGTTGAACCGACCGTACCGTTCCTGAATTCGGAATAGAGGACGGTGGCCACGATTTCGATACCGTCGATGGCGGCGGTAAAGGTCATATTGCTGCTCGAACGGCCCGTTTTGTCCTTGGCTGTCTGCAGTCGCTCGGAAAAGCCGGTGTAGCCGAGCGGATTCTGGGCGGTGAGATGGGCATTGAAGAACCGGATCGAACCGGGATCGAAGATATTTTTCAGGTACCAGCGGTATTCGAGCGGGAAATGGTGTCCGCACGTCTCGCAGACCCCGGCGAACTCACCGTACAGGTCGGGAATCCAGAGATCCTTGCAGCCGTGCCGGGCGGCATTGGGGCAGGTGACGGTGCGATCCTCGTTGGCCAGCGGGCTGGTGTAGGTATCCGTCAGTTCCAGCGGGTCGGGACGAGGGCTGCCGTTCTGTCCATTGCCGGAGTAGGTGATGAGCCGGGCCGGTTTCTTCTGGTTGCTGCGTTCTCTGAGGAAGGCGACCGCGTTGCGCAGCGGTTCCGTGATCCGTTTGAGCATCACCGAGCCCTCTCCGGAGACATCGGTGAGGACCTTGCGAACCTGCCGTTTGTGATTTTTGAGAATATCGTAGCGCAGCGTGTAGTAGAAATGTTCGGTGGACACCAGGGCCTGGCGAAGCAGTCCCTGCTGTGCTTCCGGCTGGCCGATGAAGCCGTGGGTGGCCATGCCGAGATATTTTTGCGAGCGCTGTCGCAGCAGCCGTGTCACCTCTTCCCGACTCAAATCCCAGGACAGTTCGATGTTCAGCTCCTGGCTCTCTTTCCGTACCCGTTTCCGGTGAATTTCCCAGGTGCGAAAAGATTTGAAACTCTTGGTCGACAGGATCACCCGATCGGTGGCGCTGATCATCTCTGAGCGTAGTTTGGCAAAAAAAGCGAAGTCGTCGCGGCGGGCTCCCAACGGCGGCTCCTGAACGATCCGATCGATAATACCGTGATTGAGATTATCAAGAGCAGTCAGGCGCAGGCGCTCAGCACAGAGTTCGACAAGTTCCCGGGGCACCTTGTTACCTTCGCGAACCCGCCCTTCGATGGCGGCGGCCCCTTCCGGGGAGATGACCGAGTAATAGCCGTGGCTGGCCATGAGGCGATAATCGGTCAGACCGATGGCCTCTGCTCCGCCGGAGCCGCCTTCAGAAATAAAAGAGACGGTGGGCACCTGCAGTTTGGTCATCGTGTAGATATTGCGGGCGATCTGTTGGGCGGCGCCGGGATACTCCTCGACCGGATACGAGCCGGGCGTAAAGATGTAGAAATGGATCGGGATGCCTTCTGTCTCAGCTACCCGCATATAGCGTTGCGCCTTCTGGTTGCCTTCCGGCCGGCAGGATCCGCCATTGCGGAACTCTTCACCGTGGCCACTTTCCTGGCCGATGACCATGACGGTGACCGTATACGTTTTTTTCTTGTTTTTCCGGGTCAGCGTCGCTTTGGCGCAGATCATTGCCGGGTCGATATTGGCATCGTCCTGGCCGCCCAGTTCGGTGTAGTCGTCGTAGACATTTTCCAAAATGTCTTTGAGACTGAAGCGCTGGATGCTGCGGACGATGCGGACCCGCTCCATCGGGGTCAGCTGTTCTTCGGCGCGCTCTTCGAGAAAGGCGATAGAGTCATGCAGTTTTTTGACCTCGCCCCAGAACTGGTCGTCGGGAAGATCGTAGACGGTTTGTTTCAGCCGGTCGCAGCCGGCCTTGAAACCGTCGAGATTCCCCCAGTTCGAGTAATCCTTGATCTGGATCAGGTAATTGATCCGCTCTTCGATCTTGAGAAGCTGTTTGAGCTGTTCCTTCATATATCAGTACTGGTCCGGACGACCTGGCTAGAATGTCAACAGACGATCCAGGTTGTCTTTCAGATAGTTGAGATTGGTAATGATCGGTTTGCCGGCCGAGTCTTTGCCCCTGATCACCGTTTCGTCGATAAAGCGCGCGGCCCGTTGTTTGGTCTCGTCCATGGAATCCCCCCAGACCAGGGCCAGGGCAAGGTTGGGGTCGAAGTCGCTGGGTATGGTGTAGGGGCGATCCGTCGGCACATGAGTATAGACCGCCGACCAGTCATGGGTCGGAAACCTCAAGTCGGTGATGGTACCGATCCAGGGAGTGAAGCCGCGCCGGGTGTCCTCGGCGACGATGCGTAGCTCGATAGCCGCGCCCCGAAACGTGATGTCGTGTTGCGTAAAGCCGATCCGCTCGCCCAGGGCCAACCGGATCTGTTCGCGAATGAGGTTGGGCTGTCGGTCGTTGAGGTAGCTGATTCGGGCCGAGACATCGTTTTCCACCTGGATTCTGGTGTTCACCTCAAGCAGGTACGGCTGGCCGCTTCTCGAGACGATCCATTCCCAGGTGCCCACATTATCGTAGTTAACGTGTTCGGCAAGCTTCAACGAATAGGCGACGATCTGATCGAGCACGTCCTGCTCGTCAAAGTCGTAGGCGAAGCAGGAGCTATGGAAACCCGGGGCGGCCTCAACCCGCTTCTGGCGGCCGGTCGACTGGATGGTGCAGTTCCGCGAGCTGAAATGGACCCGCTCGTTGTAACGTGAACAGACAAGCTGTACTTCCAGGTGATTGTAGTCGCGCAGGCATTGCTCGATGAGCACGCCGCCGTCGCCGAACTGGCGCTTGGCATAGTTTTGCAGCTGTCGATAGATTCGCCGGAACTGCTCGATCTCTTTGACCTCCTCGATTCCCATACCGCCGCCGCCGGCCGCCGCCTTGACCAGGATGGACGGGTCATCGATCCCCTGATCGCGCTGATCGGCCAACAGGTCGAGGGTGATCTCCTCGGCTTCCATCTCGTTGTAGATCGGGGCGTCTGTTCCCGGAATGGTCGGGATGCCGAGCTGGTTGGCAACTCGTTTGGTATTGATCTTGTCGCCGAGATGCTTGATGACTTTCCAGTTCGGGCCGATAAAGGTGATGGCTCGATTTCGCGTTGCCGTTCGGCGGGCAAAACGGAAATCTTCGGAAAAGAAACCGTAGCCGGGATGGATGGCCGTACAGCCGGCATGATCGGCGACGGCCAGGATGTCGTTGGGCTCGGTATAGCTGGTAATGCGCCAGGCGTTCTGGTCCGATCCGGTGATCCGGTTGCGCCTGACATGCTCGGAGTCTTTGTCACCATCGGTATAAACCACGACATAGTCGAGACCCAGATCCTGACAGGCCGTCATGATGCGGATGGCAATTTCACCCCGGTTGGCGATGAGCACCTTTCCTTCCACGCAGATCCTCGTTTATGCTGATGAATATTGGCTGTTTGATACGTGCAGGAGCCGATGAGGCGGTGATGGTTCATGCTCCTGGGAGCGGCAGAATCGTTAGTGATAAACAACATAATATAGTCTGCATCAGAAATTATTGAAAGCAAAAATGCCAACGCGGCTCGCCGATTGGCACGTGCGGCTACGGACCAACGGGGCAATTTCAGCCGAGCGCCTTGACTTTTGGTCGAAAAATTCCTAGAGATTAGCCTGATTGTCTCACTTTCAGGCCTTTTGACAAGCCCGTCTCCAGACGAGGCCCGCCTGATTTCTATCAGAGAAAACCAGGACTATGGACAAGAGCAAAGACGCTGACCCCCCTGCGGAGGAGGCGGAGCCTTATTCCCTTATCAGAAGGCTGCGCGAACTCATTCCCTTTGGTCGATCGCCGGACACCACCGAGGCGCTCGAACACGAAATTCAGGAACTGCTCGAGGAAGGCGAGGAGCAAGGCTTGATTTCCAGTCTTGAAGAGCGGATGATTTCCTCGATCTTCGAATTCAGAGAGACCAGCGCCTCCGAGGTGATGACCCCGGCGGCGGAAATTTTCAGCCTCGAGGCGTCGACTCCGCTGCCGGAGATCATCAAGCGGGTCATCGAAGAAGGGTACACGAGGATTCCTATCTATCGTGACAACGGGGATCAGATCATCGGCATCCTGCATGTCAAGGACCTGTTGCAACTCTGTACCGGGACGGTGCAGCAACCGGCCGGTCTGCAGGCGTTTCTCAACGAGCCTTATTTCGTGCCGGAAAGTAAGCCGATTGTCGATCTGCTCAAGGAATTCCAGAAGAAGAAGAACCACATGGCCATCGTCATGGACGAGTTTGGCGCGGTGCGCGGCCTGGTCACGCTGGAGGATATTCTTGAGGAAATCGTCGGGGAGATCGATGACGAATACGATGTTGACAATGACGATTTTGAGACCATCGACGACTACACCTATCTGGTTCGGGCTCGGGTCGATATCGAAGACGTCGAGGAACAACTGCAGATCAAACTGCCGGAAGGGCCCTATGAATCGATCGGTGGCCTGATCATCCACCTGCTCGGCAGGATTGGCACCGAAGGCGATCTGGTAACGGTCGGTGATGTGCGGCTCATCGTTCAGTCGGCCGGCCGGCGCCGAATCAAGAAGGTCAAGATCGTTCTGCCCGGTCAACCGGACGCCGCCTGATGGATCGGCGCCGGCTGTCGCTACACGTTATCGGCCCACTGGCGATGCCGCTGCTGACCTGGGTGGCCCTGCCCGGGCGGTTCTCCTGGTGGCCGCTGCTGTTGATCTGTCTGGTGCCGTTGCTGCTTTCAGTCGGTGCGGCCCCAACCGCCCGGCAGGCCTTTGGGCGCGGTCTCGCTGCCGGGATTCTGTTTTATCTGCTGCAGATCTATTGGATTGTCCCGGTCCTGATGGACTATGGTCATCTGCCCTGGTACCTGGCAGTGCCTGCGCTCCTGTTGCTGGCCGGCTACATGGGGCTCTATCTCGGCGTTTTTTGTGTCGGCTTCCGGCGGCTGTCGCAGGGCAGAGGAACCCTGTCCTGTCTTTTCGGAGCGGCCGCCCTTTGGGTCGGTTTGGACTGGCTGCGTTCCTGGTTGTTTTCCGGTTTTCCCTGGATGGATCTGGGCTACGGATTCTGGGCGTCTCCTCGCCTCATCCAGGCCGCCGACCTGTTCGGGCATTATGGCTATACCTTTAGCGTGGTGGTTATCAACATTGCGCTCTACCAGATGCTTGTTGCCCGCTTCTCACTTCGCCGGAATGCTGTCGGACTGACTGCCATTGCTGCGGTCTGTCTGCTGCTCTATGGTTACTCGCAGATCCGCTGGCAGCGGATCGAGGGACGGTTGGCCCAAGCGGAGACACCGGTAATCGGCATCGTACAAGGCAACGTTGAACAGGATCGAAAATGGTCGCCGGCCGAACGCCAGCGGACCGTACGAAATTACCTCGACCTCAGCGAGGCGCTGCGCACCGCTGCTGCTCCGGAACTGATCGTCTGGCCGGAAACGGCACTGCCCTTTTATCCGCGGAACAGCGAGTTACTGCTGCCTGTTACCGATTTTGTCAGATCGGGCCGGCAGCCGTTGTTGACCGGGGCGCCCTGGTACGAGGTCTTCGAGGAACATGGCAGCCGGCTGATTTCCTATTATAATAGTGCTTTGCTACTGCTGCCGGGAGAGCGCGCCGAGGCCAAGTATTTTAAATCACATCTGGTACCGTTCGGTGAATATGTGCCGCTGCGGCGCTACCTGCCGTTTATCGAGCCACTGGTCGAGGCGGCCGGTCATTTCACGCCGGGACGGATCGAGGAGCCGCTGGTGACCGGATCGATCCGGGCCGGGGTGTTGATCTGTTTCGAATCGATTTTTGGCGACCTCGGTCGGCACTGGGTGGAGTCGGGTGCCAATGTGTTGGTCAACGTGACAAATGACGCCTGGTACGGCCGATCGAGCGCGCCGTATCAGAGTTGGGCGATGACGGTTTTCCGTTCGGTCGAGACCAGGCGCAGCCTGGTTCGATCCGCGAACACCGGAATTTCCGGTATCGTCGATCCGCTCGGGCGGGTCGTGCGCCAGTCCGATCTGTTTGTCCCTTGGTCCGTCGCCGCACCGGTAGCGTTGCTCGAGGAGCGCAGCCCGTTCGTTCGTGGCGGCTATCTTTTTGCACCGTTTTGTGCGCTGGCGGCAGTGTTGATTCTCCTGCCGGGTGTGAAAAGGACTCAACGAAGCGATTAATTGGTTGTATAGTGGGAGAGAACGGCAGCGGTCGTGATGATTTGTGCTTCGCCCGTCGGCGGCGGAGCGGTACCAACCATAATTGAAGGGGAGCTTGAAAAATTCGGAATTTCGTTCAAGATCGATGTGCGCAGAAACTTTTACCGCAGGCATAGATGATATTCCTGCGATAAAATTTGATTGCGCAACGATGAGATGGGACGAAATGACAATTCTTCTCGGTTCTCTGAAGACGTGAGTGAATGTATGGCACAAGAAACAGGATCGGCAGTATCATATCAGCGGCTCAGTGACATGAAAGAGAGAATGCTTGCCCTGAAGGAGCATCTTTGACTTAGCTGCGAAGAAAGAGGAAGTCGAACAACTCGAGCGGCAGACGCTGGCGCCCGATTTCTGGTCGGACAAGGAGCGGGCTCAGCGGATCCAGAAACAGCTCGGTCAGATGCAGGACATCATCAAGAGCTGGGAGGGATCCTGGCAGGAGATCGAGGAGGCCGAACTGCTGCTTGAGATGGCGGTGGAGGAGCGCGATGAGGAAGCCGAACAAGATGTTGCCCGGAGTCTTGCCGCGATTGAAAATGACATCGACACTACCGAGTTGGAGTGCATGTTCAGCGGCGAGCATGACGCCAATAATGCGATCGTCTCCATCCATGCCGGCGCCGGTGGCACCGAGGCCCAGGACTGGGTCGACATGCTGATGCGCATGTACTTGCGTTGGGCTGAAGACAAGGGCTTCAAGACGACGATTCTCGATTACCTGGCCGGCGACGAGGCAGGGGTCAAGAGCGTGTCGATTTTTTTCAACGGCAAGTACGCCTATGGTTATCTGCGTTCCGAGTTGGGCATCCACCGTTTGGTGCGTATCTCACCTTTTGATGCGAGTGGCAGACGGCACACGTCCTTCGCTTCGGTCATGGTCATGCCGGAGCTTGACGACACGGTGCACGTTGATATCGACGAAAAAGATCTGCGGATCGACACCTATCGCTCCAGCGGATCGGGCGGACAGCATGTCAACAAGACCGATTCGGCGATCCGCATCACCCACCTGCCCACCGGCATCGTCGTGCAATGCCAGAACGAACGTTCCCAGCATCGCAATAAGGATATGGCCATGAAGATGCTGACCGCCCACCTCTACGAGCGGGAGCGGGAAAAGCAGGCCGAGGAGCAACAGAGCCTGCATGGCGAAAAGAAGGAAATTGCCTGGGGCAGCCAGATTCGTTCCTATGTCCTGCAACCGTACCGCTTGATCAAAGATCACCGCACCGACCATGAGATGGGCAATGTCGACGCGGTACTCGACGGTCGTCTCGATTCGTTTATCAAGGCCTATCTGCTCTGGGCCAAGTAAGTGAGTGCTATGAGTGACAGTGATGGCGGCGGTCCGCCGCCGTTCAAGGAAAACAAATGCGCCAAGTGCGGAGCTTGTACCGCCGTCTGTCCGGTTTACCGGGTGAGCGGCAACGAAGTCTACAGTGCGCGCGGCAAGCAACATCTGGCCGAAGTGTTTGCCGACCGGCAACCGAGTCCCGTCTTCGAGGATATCTACAGTAAATGTCTGTTGTGCGGCGCCTGTTCAACGGTCTGTCCTCGGAAACTCGATATCCCCGAGGAGGTGGCCGCCGCCCGAAGCACCTTTTCGGCTCTGTACGGCGAGCATGGCTACCAGAAATTTTTGGCCAGAAAAGTGCTCGGTCATCCCGTTTTGCTCGGGGCGGCGCGTCTGCTCGGCCGGCCGGCCGCCGAGTTGCTCGGCCGCCGGCTGCCGGCGGACAGCGGCCTGCGTCTGCGGTTGGCGCTGTTTAACGAGGCTTCCGGACCGGCCGGTGACCATGCCGCGTCGGAAGTCCCGTTGCCGCAGGCGGGCGACTCGACGGAGCTTGCTTATTTTCCCGGTTGTGCCGCCCGCTTTCTCTATCCGGAAATTGTGACCGAGATCGAGAGTGTGCTGGCCGGATTCGGTTATCGACTCCGTATTCCTGGTGGTCAGGGCTGTTGCGGGCTGGCCATGGAGGCTGCCGGCAAACCGGTTGAAGCGCGCCGGGCGGCCCGTAAGAATATTGGCGCCCTGGAGCAGACCGGTGGCCCGATCCTCGTCTCCTGTGGCTCCTGCTACGCTCACTTGGCCTCCTACCACCATCTCTTTGCCGGCGATGATGAGTGGCGGCAGCGGGCCGAAGCGATCAGCGAGCGGGTTGTCGAGATCAGTCGTTTCGTCGATGACCTGCTGACCCGCAGGCCCGTTGCCGGTTTCGGCAAGGCGACCACTCTGCGCGTCTTCTATCATGATCCCTGTCACCTGCGGCACGGGGCGGGGATTACCGGGGAGCCACGATCAATTCTGCGCAGCCTTCCCGGAGTCGAACTTCTGGAACTACCCGACGGGCCGCAATGCTGCGGTCAGGGCGGACTCTTTCATCTCGGAGCGCCGGAGCTTTCGGCCGCGATTCGGGATGATCTGGGTGGCAAGATCCTGGCCCTTCAGCCGGATGTAATCACCACCACCTGCTCGGGGTGCCTGATGCAATTAAAGACCGCGATGGCGGCGGCCGGCAGCGACGTGCCGGTTGTTCATCTGGCTAAACTGGTGAAACAGCGACTGGCGGCCGCCGTCGCGTGGAGCGACTGATACAGCCGCTCCGCATGCCAGGAGGGAAGGAGCAGGGTGGACGTCGGAATCAGCTGAGCAGCGTGTCGATATCGCACGAAGCCAGGCCGAAGGCCTGGGCGACCTGGTCGTAGGTGATCTTCCCCGAAGCGTAGTTCACGCCGAGTTTGATTTCGCGATTTTCACGGCAGGCCTGCTGCCACCGGTAGCTTCAAGGGTATGCTTGCCGGCCCCGCCGTCTGTTGCTAAATCAGCGAGCGAGTCTCATTCTCTGCCCTGCCTCGGTACAGTCAGGTTTTCTGACGATCGATCCGGGTTTGCAGTGCGGCCGAGCAGCAGCCGCACATCTGGCCACCGCTCTGGTGGCACATACCGGTCAGGCCGTGCCGGGTCCGGCCGACCCGGCGCCGACAGAAATTGATCAGCAATGCCGCACCGACCAGCAGCGGTATCGTCAGCAGCAGGGTAGTAAAAAACAGGGTCATGGTCTTATCCCCCGAAGTCATCGAAGTGAATGTTTTCCGGTTCGACACCGAGATTGTCGAGCATTTCCAGGACCGAGGAGAGCATCATCGGGGGTCCGCAGATATAATAATGGACGTCTTCCGGGGCGGGGTGGTCCTTGAGGTAATTATGATAGAGGACCAGGTGGATAAAGCCGACATGGCCTTCCCAATTGTCTTCCGGTTGCGGTTGTGACAGGGCCAGATGAAACGAGAAATTCTCGTGCTCACGGGCCAGCTCCTCGAACTCTTCCTGGTAGAAGACTTCTTTCATTGAACGACCGCCGTACCAGAACGAGACCTTCCGGCTGGTCTTGCGCTTCTTGAACAGCTCGAAAATATGGCTGCGCAACGGGGCCATGCCGGCGCCGCCGCCGATATAGATCATCTCTTCGTCGCCGTCTTCGATCAGGAAGTCGCCGTATGGTCCGGAGATGGTGACTTCATCACCGGGCTTGAGGTTGAAAATGTACGATGATGCCTGGCCGGGAGGGGCCACGGGTTCACCTGGAGGCGGACTGGCGATGCGGACGTTGAGCTTGATGATACCTTTTTCACCGGGATAGTTGGCCATCGAGTAGGCACGGGTAACTGGGATGTAGACATGTGATTTGTATTGGAACATCTTGAATTTACGCCAGTCGGCAAGAAAGCGTTCATCGATGTCGAAGCTCTGGTATTCGAGTTCGTGGGGTGGTATCTCGATCTGGATAAAGCCGCCGGCCTTGAAATCGACCTGGTCGTTGGGTGGCAGTTCGAGCACCAGCTCCTTGATGAAGGTGGCCACATTCTCATTTGACTTGACGACGCATTGCCATTTCTTCGTCTCGAGCATCTCCGGCGGCACCTCGATCTCCAGATCGCGCTTAACCGGGACCTGGCAGGCCAATCGGTAGCCCTCGCGGGCCTCGCGGCGACTGATCGCCGACTCTTCGGTGGGCAGGATGGCACCGCCTCCTTCCTTGACGATGCAACGACACTGCCCGCAGCTGCCACCGCCGCCGCAAGCCGAGGAGAGATAAATGCCCTGGTCGGCCAGGACGGTGAGCAATTTGCCGCCCGGTTTGGCTTTTAACTCTTTTTTCTCGTTGACGAGGATGTGCAGGTCGCCTCCCGGCAGCAGGGATTTCTTGGCCAGCACAATCAGGCTTACCAGGATGAACTGGATGGTCACAAAAACGGCCACCGCGACTAGGATTTCCTGCATTGCTGCGCCTCCCGGTTATACAGTTGACGACAGATAGTGTGTGCCGGTGTCATCATCATCCTCCCATGCCGGCCAGTCCCATAAAGGAGAGCGCCATCAGGCCGGCAGTGATAAACGTCATGCCGAGGCCGCGCAGCCCCCCCGGTGGGTTGGCGTACTCGCATTTTTCGCGAATGCCGGCCAGCGCCACCACCGCCAGCAGGAAGCCGGCGCCGGCGCCAAAGCCGTAGGCAGCGCTTTCGGCAAAGCTGTAGTCTCGCTCAACCATGAACAGCGAGGCGCCGAGTATCGCGCAGTTCACCGTCAACAGCGGCAAAAAAATGCCGAGCGTGTTGTACAGGGTCGGCACGAAACGGTCGAGCACCATTTCCAGGATCTGAACTACCGCTGCGATCATGCCGATGTAGATGAGCAGGCCGAGAAAGGTCAGGTCAACTTCCGGCTGGCCGAGCCAGCTCAGTGCCCCCGGTTTGAGCAGATAACCGAGCACCAGGTTGTTCAGCGGTACCGTGATTGCGGTCAGGACCAGCACGGCCAGCCCGAGGCCGAGCGCCGGTTTGACCTGCTTCGAGATGGCAAGAAAAGTGCACATCCCGAGAAAAAAACTGAGCGGCAGGTTCTCGATGAAAATCGCCCGGAAGATAATATCGACGTAATGCATCAGCTCTTCTCCTGCTGGGCTGGATCGACGCTCCTGAGTATCCAGATGATTAGCGCGATCAGGAAAAAACCGCTGGCCGGCAGGACCAGCATGCCGTTGGCCACGTACCAGCCACCGTTGGTCGTCAGTTTAAGGATCTCGAAACCGAACAGTGAACCGGAACCGAACAGTTCCCGGACGAAGGCAACGCTCATCAGGATAAAGCCGTAGCCCAGTCCGTTGCCGATGCCGTCGAGGAAACTGGCGATCGGCGGGTTGGACATGGCAAAGCCTTCGGCGCGGCCCATGATGATGCAATTGGTGATGATCAGGCCGACGAAGATGGACAGCTGTTTGGACAACTCGAAGAAAAAGGCCTTGAGGACCTGATCGACGATAATGACCAGCGTCGCGATAACCATGATCTGAATCCCGATCCGCACCGTGTTGGGGATCTGGAAGCGGACGATGGAGATGGTCAGGTTGGAAAAGGCGGTGACCAATATCACGCAGATCGACATCACGAAAGCGGTGGACATCTGGCCGGTGACCGCCAGTGCCGAACAGATGCCGAGAACCAGCAGGGCAATCGGGTTGCGTCTGAATATCGAGCGGAGCAGCAGCTCTTTGTGGGTTTCAGCCATTGAAGCCTCCCTGTTTTCTTATCTGTTCGAAAAACGATTTGAAACCGTGCTCGCCAAACCAGAATTCCATCAACCGGTCGACTCCGTCCGACGTAAGGGTGGCGCCGGAGAGTCCGTCGACGCGGAAGCGCTGCTTCTCCGGATCACCCTGACTACCGGGTTTCTGCACGGTAAATGCGAGGTCGCCCCCTTCGTCGTAGAGTTTTTTCCCTTCCCAGGTAGCCTGCCAGCGCGGATTTTCGATCTCACCGCCGAGTCCCGGGGTCTCGCCGTGCTCGTAAAACGAAACGCCGGTGATAGTGTTCAGGTCAGCGTCGATGGCAACATAGGCATACATGGTCGACCACAGTCCTTTGCCGCGGACCGGCAGCACCACCTGGCTGACAGCGCCGTCCTGCCGGACCAGGTGGACCAGGGAGTAGGTCTCCAGCCGCCTGATGCCGGCGTCGTCCACCTCTCGCGGCAGCGGTCGGCCGGTCTCGTCCGCCAGGGCCGCTGCCGGTTGGTCGTATACTTCCGGATCAATATCGCTATCATCGACAAAACGGCCGCTGGCCAAATCGATCACCCGCGTTTCGATCACGTCGAACTGCTCGAGTACCGGCACGCCTTCGCGATAGATACCTGCGGCGGCCAGGATATTCTTCTTCTGGTCGAGCGTACGGTTGATCTGCTGGTAGGGCTGCAGCCCGACAGCCGCCAGTGCCACCAGGGTCGAGCAGGCAAACGCGAGCACGAGCACGGAATAGAATGGTTTGAGGGGATGTTCTTCAGCCATGACGGAGCATCCTTCTGTTAACGTTGGCGCGCAGTACGATATGGTCGATCAGCGGGGCGAAGACGTTGCCCATCAAGATGGCCAGCATAACGCCTTCGATGTACGCGGGATTGGCCACCCTGATCAGGATCGACAAAAAGCCGATGAGGAGCCCATAATACCATTGGCCGGTATGGGTTTGAGCGGCGGATACCGGGTCGGTCGCCATGAAGACGAGGCCGAAGGCAAAGCCTCCGAGAACCAGATGCCAGTGGACCGGTACGGCATAGAGCGGATTGCTCGGATTGGGGACCAGTCCGAAGAGCAGGGCGGTGACCACGGCGCCGATCAGCATCGACAGCATGACCCGCCAGGAGCCGATTCCGGTGACGAGCAGCAACGCGGCGCCGAGCAGACAGGCCAAAGTCGAGGTCTCACCGAGAGAACCGGGGATGGTGCCGAGAAAGGCCTGCAACCAGGTGATGTCGAGGGCGGCGAGCGGGTCGGTCGGGGATGCCTGGGCGAGGGCGGCGAGCGGTGTGGCGCTGCTCAATCCGTCAACCGCGGTCCAGATTTGATCCCCCGTCATCTGGGCAGGGTAGGCGAAATAGATGAAAGCCCGGGAAGCCAGCGCCGGGTTCATAAAATTTTTGCCCACCCCACCGAACACTTCCTTGGCGAAGATGACGCCGAAGCTGACGCCGACGGCGACCTGCCAGAGCGGGATGGTTGGCGGCAGGGTCAGCGGCAGCAGCAGGCTGGTGACCAGGAAGGCCTCGGAGAACTCGTGACCGCGGATCAAGTTGAACAACGCTTCCCAGATCGAGCCGACAACCACCGTTACCAGGTAGATCGGCAGGAAGTAGAGCGCTCCATGCACCAGGTTGGACAGCAGCGAATGAGGGTCGATACCGACCAGTCCCATCACCGCGCCACGCCAGCCGTCGGGCAGATTGCCCAACTCGGCCAGTACTAGGTTGGCCTGGTAGCCGGTATTCCACAGCGCCATGAAGGTGCAGGGGATCAGTGCGATGATGACCGTGATCATGATGCGTTTCAGATCGATGGCATCACGGATATGCGGGGCGGTCGTCGTAGATTTGGTGGTCGAAAAGAGAAAAGAGTCGGTGGCCTCGTAGAGGGGGTACCAGCGCTCGAATTTACCGCCCTTGTCGAAGAGCGGCTTGAGTTCGAGAAAGCGTTTGTTCAGATAATTCATGGGATCGACCGGCAAGGGTTAGCCTTCTATTTCGATTGAGGTCAGCGTGTCACGCAGCATCGGTCCAAAGTCGTTTTTGCCCGGGCAGACGTAGGAGCACAGTGCCAAGTCCTCCTCTATCAACTCGAGACAACCGAGTTGCTTGGCCTTCTCGGTATTGCCTGAGGCGATACTCTTGAGCAGGTAGGTCGGGAGCATGTCCAGCGGCATCACCTTCTCGTAGGTGCCAAGGGGGAAAATGGCCCGGTGTCCACCCCAGACCGCGGTGTCCAGCGGCAGCGATCCCGGCTTGCGAAAGGCTGACCAGAATGCCCGGGTCACCGAGAACCGGTCACTGCCGGGGCGCAGCCAGCCGAAGAAGGACCGGCCGGTGCCTTCAGGCAGACAACTGATCTGCTGGTGATAGCGGCCGAGGAAAGCGACCCGTTCGTCGGCCCGGCGCCCGTCAAGCACCGAGCCGGACAGCAGGCGGGTTGCGTCGCCATCGGCGATCTCGCCGGCGCACAGCTCACCGATCGCGGCACCGAGCCGGGTGGCCAGGTGGCGCGGTTTTTTGACCGACGGTCCGGCCAGCGACACGATCCGGTCGACGGTCAGCTGCCCGGTGCGCAGCAGGGCACCGATCGCAGTCACATCCTGGGCGCCGATCTGCCAGACGGTCCGGTGTTCGTTGACCGGGTCGAGAAAATGGATATGGGTCGACGGCAGGCCGGCCGGGTGCGGGCCGGCGAAACCGATCGTTTCGACCCCCGTTAGATCGATCGCAAAGGCCTGCCAGTCGGCCGGGAGACACAGATAAATCGGCCGGTCGAGCAATCGTTGCAGAGTCGCCAGGCCGGCCAGGAAATCATCCTGGCGACCGGACAGAACGACCTCCATAGTCGGCGCCAGGGGCGCCGTGTCGATAGCGGTGATGAACAGCGACACGGGAGTGCTGTCGATGGCCGGAATCTTGCCGTAGGGGCGGGTGCGCAGTGCACACCAGAGACCGGAATCGATCAGCAACCGGCGCAACTCCTCCGGGGAAAACGTATCGGGTGTGCTGTCCGGGTCACAGAACGACAAACTCTCTTCGTCGGACAGTTCGATGATCAGCGATTCGAATCGTCGCTTGGCGCCGCGATGAATAGCCACCACCTCGCCGCTGCCCGGTGCGGTGAACTGCACGCCTTCATTTTTCTTGTCTGAAAAGAGTGGTTGCCCGCAGCGAACATGGTCGCCGACCTCGACCAGCATGGTCGGTTTCATGCCCGGGTAGTCATCGCCGAGCAGCGCCACCTGCCGGACCGGCGGTCCCTGGCTAAGTTCTCCGGCTGGTCTGCCGCTGATCGGGATGTCGAGCCCCTTGGTGATGCGTATCTGTCTCATGTCAGCTGAAAAACCCCTTGGTCGAGTATTTGTTGAGCTCTTTGTCAAAAAAATAGCCTTCACAATCCGGCAGTGTTTCCAGCAGTGCCAGCGAACGCTCGGCGCCGAGCACCATGGTTGCGGTCGCCAGACCGTCGGCTCGGGCCACCGTCGGTGCCAGAATCGAACTGCTGGCGATCTGCAGCGGCGAAAAACCGGTGCGCGGATCGATGATATGGTGCGCCGTCCGGTCGTCGGTGAAATATTGCAGATAATCACCGGAGGTGGCTATGGCCCGGTCGCTCAGATCAATGGTGTCCATATGCTGGAGATTGTCGCTGCGTGGGTTCCTGATGCCGATATGCCAGGCCTGGCCGTCCTGACGTCGGCCGATTACCATCAGATCGCCGCCGGCCTCGACGTAGGCATCGGTAACACCGCTGGCTTGCAGAGCGGCGACCCCCTGGTCGACGATATAGCCCTTGGCGATACCGTCCAGCGTGATGCCGGTACCTTGGCGGGCAAGGCGTATCGTGGCCGGGTCTTCAATGAGGATATACCGATAATCGACCAGTTGCAACTTCTCTTCGATGACCGACCGGTCCGGCAGTGTCCCGCTCTGTTTGAACCTGCGATACAGGCCGAGCAGCGGCAGGACGGTGGGGTCGAAGGCGCCGTCGGTCAATTCACTCAGTTCCCGGGACATTCTCAGAACTTCCAGCAGCTCCGGCGGGGCGTTGTGGACGACGCCGCGCCGATTCAAGTTCGACAGCGGACTGTCCGCCACATAGGTGCTCAGCATCGAGGATAGTGTCTCCATCCGGTGGATGCAGGCGGTGATTGCCGTCCGACAGAACTCGTCGTCGGCGCCACAGACGGTCAGGTTGACCGTGGTACCCATGAGCGGCTGGCTGTAACGGACGGCAGTCGGCGAGGGAGACCTGCCGAAGGAGAGGTAAAGCACGGAGCCGACAACACCCGCGACGGCGCCAAGCTGCAGCAGACGGCGCCTGGTCAGGCCGGGAGAGCCCGGTGGTGCGGCATTGTTTGCTGGTGACGGAGGTGTCGTGGTCATGGCGCGCTTCGTCTGAGACGGCCGGCAGCGGTTTCGTCGGTGCCGGCGTCTGCCGGATCGGTTGTCTGGTTCGATTCACAAGAGCCACCTCACTATAACCACTGTGGTGCCGCTGGGCAAAAGAAACGTTTGCTGGCAGTGGTCCTGTCGGGTGTGTTAAGATGTCGCCGTCAGGACCGATCAGGTCCGCGCGGTGCTGCGTAGAGCGCGCCTGAGCGGAAAATGAGGGCAGGGAAACAAGACAAGCGATCCGGTCGATGACCGGGGCCACTGCAAAGCGAGGTGTTCGATGGATACCAGCCGTGTCTATGAGAAACTGGGCTTGTTTTATCTGGGCAGGGAAGTTGCGGTCGGTGACGGGATTCCATCCGAGTTGCCGTTCCTTCTCAAGAGCAAGGACCTGACCACCCATGGCGTGATCATCGGCATGACCGGCAGCGGCAAGACCGGTCTTGGGGTCGGCCTGATCGAAGAGACGATCATGGACGATATCCCGTCGATCATCGTCGATCCGAAAGGCGACATGGCCAATCTGCTGCTGACCTTTCCCAAGCTGCAGGGAGAGGACTTCAAGCAGTGGATCGACCCGGCCGAGGCCTCGCGAAAAAACCTGACGATCGACGAACTGGCCGAGCAGACCGCCCGCACCTGGCGGGACGGGCTTGCTTCCTGGGATCAGGGTAGTGAGCGGATCGAGGCGCTGCGCGGTAAAACCGAGATGACGGTTTATACCCCGGGAAGCAGCAGCGGGGCCCCGGTTTCTATCCTGTCCGGGTTTGCGGCGCCCGACGAGCAGTTGTTGAGCGACCAGGACGGGCTCCAGGCACTGGTCGGTTCCACCGTCACCAGCCTGTTGTCCCTGGTGCGCGTCGAAGGTGACCCGCTGACCAGCCGGGAACACATTCTCGTATCTTCCATCCTGCTCCATTACTGGCGCAACGGTCAGGATCTGACAATGGAGTCGCTGATCGGCGCCTTGGTCAATCCGCCGTTCGATATGGTCGGCGTTTTTTCACTGGCCCAGTTTTTCCCCCAGAACGACCGGATGACGCTGGCAATGAAGCTCAATAACGTCATCGCCAGCCCGTCTTTTGCCTCCTGGCTGCAGGGCGAGCCGCTCGACGTTCAGCAGCTGCTCTATGGCGATGAGGGGCGTCCGCGAACGGCAATTTTCTCGATCGCCCACTTGAGCGAGGCGGAACGGATGTTTTTCGTGACCCTGCTGCTCAATGCGGTGATCTCCTGGATGCGGCGGCAGCAGGGCACTTCGTCGCTCAAGGCACTGTTTTACATGGATGAGATCTTCGGTTATTTCCCGCCGACTGCCAATCCCCCGTCGAAACGACCGATGCTGCTGCTGCTCAAACAGGCCCGAGCCTACGGCCTCGGGGTCGTGTTGGCCACCCAGAACCCGGTCGATCTCGATTACAAGGGGTTGGCCAATATCGGCAGCTGGTTCGTCGGCCGGCTGCAGACGGCCCAGGATCAGGACCGGGTGCTGGACGGTATCGTCGACTCCGGCAGCGGCTTTTCCCGAAATGATGTGCGTACGCTGCTGGCCGATATGAAGGGGCGCCGGTTCATTCTCGCCTCGGCGCATCGTGACGAGCCGGTGCTGTTCGAGACCCGTTGGGTGATGTCATATCTGAAAGGTCCGATCGGGCTTCCCGAGATCGCCACCCTGATGAAAGGACGGCGCGGCGGCGGTGGCGCTGCTTCTATGGTGCCGGCCGACCGCGATCACTGGTCCGGACAGCTGTCCGACCAGGCTCCGTTGCTCAGCAATGGTATCGACCAGCGCTATTGCCAGCTGCCGCTGCTGGTCGAGCAGCCGGTCTTCCAGCCTTGGCTGGCGGTAACGGCGTCGGTGCGGTTCTATCATGCCAGCCGCGCCATCGACGAGGTCAGGCATTGTTCGCTGCGCCTGCCGCTCGATGAATCGTTTGCCCGGATCGACTGGCAGGCGGCCGAGCCGCTGGCGATCGATCCGGGCAGCTGTGCTGACGCGCCGCCGTCGAACAGTCTCTTTCAGGGCCTGCCGACGGAAATAACGGCGATGAGGGACCTGCGGGCAGTTGAACGCGAATTTGCCGATTATCTCTACCAGATTCAGCGACTCGAGTTGCTCCGGGCGCCGGCGGTGAAGCTGGAATCGCGACCGGGTGAGCGCGCGGCCGATTTTCGTGTGCGTATTGGTGATGTGCTTCGGGAGCAGAAAGAGGAGGCGGCGGAGAAGGCGCTGGCCGGCTTTGCCCGTAAACGGGAGCAACTGGCAAAGCGTCTGGAAGCGGCTTATCTCAAGGTGGACAAAGAGCGCGGTGATGTCAGCGCTCGCAAGACGGACAGCTTGATCTCTTTCGGCACGGCCATCCTCGGGGCGGTTCTGGGCCGCAAGGCATTGTCCACGACGACCATGACCAGGACCGCCGGCACCATCAGAAGCGTCGGCCGGGTGGCCAAGGAGCAGCAGGATGTCCGCCGGGCGGAAGAAGCGGCAGCCCTGATCGAGCAGCAGATCAATGAGCTTGACGCCGATCAGCAGGAGGCGATTGCTGCTCTTGCCGACACCTACGACCCGGCCCGGGTCGAGACCGAAACGATTTCGTTGAAACCGCGGCGGGCCGATATCTTCGAGGTCCGGGCCTGCCTGCTCTGGGAAATGGTGCCGCCGCCGACACCGCTGCACGGTTGAACAGGTCGGCAAGAACTCTTTGCAACACGGGTCGGTCAGCCGTCGAGCACACGCTGCACCGCCCGGCCGAGTTCGCGCAATGAATAGGGCTTTTTCAGGAAGGCGCCGGCCCCGCACCGTAACGTTGCCTCGACATCCTCGTTGGTGGAATAGCCGCTGACAACAACCGCTTTCTGGCCGGGCGTGCGGGCGCAGATTCGGGCATAGGTCTCGCGGCCGTTGATGCCGGGGGCCATCTGCATGTCGAGCAGCAACAGGTCTGCCGAAGTGTTTGCCAGATAGGCCAATGCCGCCTCGCCACTGTCGACCGCCGTTGCCTGGTAGTTCAGCGTGGTGAGCATATGGACGGCGATTTCCCGCAGGTGCTGCTCGTCATCGATGACCAATACCCTCTCGCCGCGGCCCATCAGGTGAACGATGTCCTCCTCCTCGACGACGGTGGCTTCGGGGGCCTCGGTAACCGGCAGAAAAACGGTGAATGCGGAGCCGCTCTCGGAGCTGGTCACCACGATCGTGCCGCCATGCTCCCTGACCGTGCTCCAGGCAACGGTGAGACCAAGTCCGGTGCCGCTGCGCCCCAGCCGTTTTTTGGAAAAGAACGGCTCGAAGATCTTTTTGAGATGCTCCTCATCGATTCCTTTCCCGGTGTCGGAGACCTCCAGTCGGAGGTACCCCCCCGGCGCCAGATCGTGAGGCAGGCGGGCGTCGGTCTCATCGAGCCGATCGCAACGGATCTCCACTCGGCCGGCTTGCTCAACCGCTTCGAAGGCGTTGATCACCAGGTTCATCACTGCTTTTTCGATATGGATCGGCGAACAGCGGCAAAAGATCGGCTCCGGGCAGGGGGTGAAGTGAAAGTCGACGTCCGGATGGTGCCGGCGGATCGTGCTGAGTTCGGGCGAGGCAGCAAAGGCACCGACCAGATTGTTGATCTCGACTATCTCATGCACGGCGGCCGAGTCTCGGGCCACCGTCAGCAGGTCGGCAACGACGGCCGCAGCCCGTTCGCCGGATCGCCGGATCGCTTCGATGCTCGGCCGTAACGGGTCGTTTTGCTCGAGCTTTAGTAGCAGCAGCTCCGGGTAATTGATGATGCCGGCCAGGATATTGTTCAAATCGTGCGCTACCCCACCGGCCATCAGTCCGAGCATTTCCATT
>NPIE01002617.1_pt3 | contig 41722 bp, 41 predicted proteins | sample 8637661 | NCBI WGS metagenome assembly NPIE01 (sample SAMN07420842, study PRJNA396082) | bioreactor metagenome | isolation source: sample BA12 brine-fed electro-methanogenic bioreactor BA | place: Japan: Kochi | collected 2016-12-09 | reverse complement strand
ATGGATGCAAGCGACAGGGAAATGATTCAGTTCGCGCGGATAATCCGGGAAAAGGAGGGGATAAACGTTCTCCCCGCATCAACCGCCGGACTTATTGCAATGCTTAAAAGGCACAGGGAAGAGCCCCTACCGGGAGACAGGTACGTGGCCATTCTCACGGGAAGAAAACAGTAAAAAAACCACCCGGCCGACGGCCGGATGGTTAAGAGCGTACATACCCCGACTTAGTAGCCGAGATCCAGCATCACGTCGGCAACTTTTTTAAACCCGGCAATATTTGCCCCTTTTACATAGTTGATGTGACCATCGTCACAGCGTCCTTCACGGACACAGGCGTCATGAATATCGCCCATAATCCTCTTGAGCTTTTCATCAACCTCTTCGGAGGTCCAGGAAAGCTTCATCGAGTTCTGGCTCATTTCAAGACCGGAAACCGCAACACCGCCGGCATTAGCCGCCTTGCCCGGTGCAAAGGGAATATTCGCGGCAATAAACTTCTCGACCGCATCGGCCGTACATCCCATATTGCTTGTTTCGACCACATACTTTACCCCGTTCTTCATGAGCAGATCGGCATCGCTGCCGTTAAGCTCATTCTGAATGGCGCAGGGCACCGCAATATCGACAGGAACTTCCCAGGGCCGCTTGCCGGCAAAAAACTTTGCGCCGAACCTGGCTGCATAGGGTTCAACGATATCGTTGTTGCTGGAACGCAGCTCCAGGAGGTATGCCCATTTCTCTTCGGTGTTTATCCCGGCCTCGTCGAGAATGTAGCCGTCGGGACCGGAAATGGTAATAACCTTCGCTCCAAGCTCTGTTGCCTTGATACAGGCACCCCAGGCGACATTGCCGAAACCGGAAACCGATACGGTTTTGCCCTTCATCGACTCCCCTGCGGTCTCGACCATCTGTTTGGCAAAGTACATTGAACCGAAACCGGTCGCTTCGGGCCGGATAAGGGAACCGCCCCAGCTTCTTCCCTTACCGGTAAGCACGCCGGTATTCTCAAGCTTCAGACGTTTGTACTGACCGTACATGTAGCCGATTTCCCGGCCTCCGACGCCGATATCTCCGGCGGGGACATCGGTCTCCGGACCGATATAGCGCCACAGGCTGGTCATGAAACTGCGGCAGAATCTCATAATTTCATTGTCGCTTTTTCCCTTCGGGTTGAAATCGCTTCCGCCCTTTCCTCCGCCCATGGGAAGAGTGGTAAGACTGTTTTTGAAGGTCTGCTCAAAACCGAGGAATTTCAGGGTTCCCAGGGTCACGCTGGGGTGAAACCGCAGCCCGCCCTTGTAGGGACCTATCGCATTATTGAACTGAACACGGTACCCGCGGTTTACCTGCACGTCTCCGTTGTCATCTTCCCATTCCACCTTGAATGTGTAGATCCGGTCCGGTTCGGTAATCCGTTCGAGTATCTTCGCGTCCAGATAAGCGGGGTTATCATTGACGACGTCGATAACCGATTCGACAACCTCGTGAACCGCCTGAATAAATTCCGGTTCGGCGGGGTTCTTCTTTTCAAGTTCGGCCATAAATTCTTTTACATTGTACATGTTCATCCTCCGTAGGGTAATGTCTTTCGGTTTCCCAATACGATGACACTCTAACTCCCAAAACAAGGGCAGTCAAGTTATTTTTCGTATTATGTAAATAAATGATCATGATATCGTTTATTTACGCAAGATTGTATCTAAAAATAGCGGTTTATCACAACAGATTATCCTCGCATCACCGGGAGAAATGTGCTATTCTTTGAAACACTATGGATCGATACTATTTTAAGGAAACTCCTTTTAAACTGCTCATGGAAAAACGTGTGGCCGATATCCTTCTGGTCTGCAGTACCTATGATAAATTCATGCTTGAAGAGGACGGACGCATAGACGAACTTCTTTTTCAGGAGTATGTCAGCCTGAATCTCCGCTATCCTCCCAAATTCACCCAGGTATCAACGGCCAACGACGCCTTTGAGATGCTTGGAAAGCGGCATTTCGATCTGATAATCACCATGCTCAACATCGGAGATACCAATGCGATCGATCTTGCAAAAAGAATAAAGGCACAGTATCCCAGGAAACCGATTATCGTCCTTACGCCGATATCCACCCGTGAGACCATGCAGCGCCTTCACAGCGTGGATACCTCTTCCATCGACTACATTTTCAGCTGGCAGGGGAATCCCAACATTCTCCTTGCAATGGTAAAACTGATAGAGGACAGAATGAATGTCGCCGACGACGTAGCCACGGCCGGTGTTCAGACGATAATCCTGGTGGAAGATTCGGTCCNNATTCTGGTGGAAGATTCGGTCCGTTACTACTCCAGCTACCTGCCGATGATCTACCGCACCCTTTTCAGCCAGGCCCGATGCCTGATGACCGAAGGCCTGAACGAGTGGCAGCAGACCATGCGTATGCGGGGACGCCCCAAAATCATGCTCGCGCGAAACTACGAAGAGGCGCTGGAGCTCTACGAAACCTACAAGGCCAATCTTCTCGGGATAATAACCGACGTAACCTACCGAAAGGAAAATTCGGTGGACCGCAACGCGGGACTGAAGCTTTCCGCCCATATCCGTTCGGAAAACCGGGAACTGCCGATTCTGCTTCAGTCGAGTCATCAGGAGCATGCCGGAGAGGCCGCACGCTGCCAGGCATCTTTTATATACAAGCATTCGAAAAGCCTTCTCAAGGAAATAGAAGAGTATATCCGTTCCAACTACGGCTTTGGAGATTTTATTTTCCGCGATCCGGAAACGCTGGCTCCCATAATGCATGCCCACGATCTCTGGGATCTGCAGCACAGAATCGCTGAAATTCCGGAAGACTCTTTCATATTTCATGTAAACAGCAACGATTTCTCAAAATGGCTCAAGGCGCGCGCCCTCTTTTCCCTGGCGGAATATCTGAGACCCAAACAGATTTCCGATTTTGCCTCGGTACAGGAGCTGCGCGATTTTATAATAGGAGCTATAAAGCAGTTCCGCATGCAGGAAGGCCGCGGCACCATTGCCGAATTCCAGAGAGACCGCTTCGACGAACTCTCCCTTTTCAGCCGGATCGGAAACGGAAGTCTCGGCGGCAAGGGAAGAGGTCTCGCCTTTATCGATCTTCAGCTGAAACTGAACCGTCTGAACTACAAACACCCCGGGACCGTCATATCCATCCCCCGCACCGTGGTGCTTACCACGGAAATTTTTGAAGAGTTCATGGATGAAAACGGGCTCTACGATACCGCATTATCGGATCAGGACGACAGGCTTGTTCTGGAACGTTTTCTGCAGGCCCGTCTGCCGGTTAAGCTGGGAGAAGACCTTTCGGCGGTACTCCAGGTTATGACAAGTCCGATAGCGGTACGCTCTTCCAGCCTGCTTGAAGATTCCCATTATCAGCCCTTTGCCGGAATCTATTCCACCTACATGCTCTCCAACAACCATCCGGCTCTTGCCGACAGGTTTGAAGATCTTGCTTCGGCAATCAAATGCGTCTATGCATCGACCTACTACCAGTCAAGCAAGGACTACATGCGGGCGACCAACAACCTGGTGGAAGAAGAAAAAATGGCGGTTATTATTCAGGAAGTAACAGGGTCCATCCACAACGGCCGCTGCTATCCCCACATTTCGGGAGTAGCCCGAAGCCTGAACTTCTACCCCATAGAAAACGAGAAACCCGAAGACGGGATTGTCAATATTGCCCTTGGACTGGGAAAAACCGTGGTTGAAGGAGGAATTTCGCTTCGCTTCAGCCCGCGCTACCCGAAAAAGGTGATACAGCTTTCGGATCCGGGAATGGCCTTGAAAGATACCCAGAAAACCTTTTTCGCCCTCTCCATGGAGCCCGAACTCTTTTCTCCTCTGGAAAAGCAGGACGGAGAACCGAATATCATTTCCCTGGAACTGAAGGACGCGGATGAGGACGGTACCCTCAAAAGCCTCGCCTCGACCTTCGATATGGAAAACCGCATGCTTCGGGACGGCAGCGGCTACAAGGGGCCAAGGGTGCTCACCTTTGCGGGGATTCTGAAATACAAGCAGTTTCCCCTTCCCCAGATTGTCAGCGAACTTCTGCAGATGGGACAGAAGGCAATGAACGCTCCCATCGAAATTGAGTTTGCCGTCAACCTCAAGCCGGCAGGAGGAAAGCTCCCTACCTTCAGTTTTCTGCAAATACGGCCGATTGTGGAAAACTCCGAAGCGGAAGACCTTGTTATCGAAGATCCGGATCCGCAGAACACCCTTATCTTCAGCAACAAGGCGATGGGGAACGGCAATTACAGGGATATCCGGGATTTCATCTATGTTAAGCCGTCAAGTTTCGATCCGGCCAATACGAAAATAATGGCGGAAAGGATAGCAAAGATTAACGCATCGATGGAAGATATGGAAACGGGTTATGTTCTCGTTGTTCCGGGAAGGCTGGGCTCGAGCGATCCCTGGCTCGGCATCCCCATCAACTGGAGTCAGATTTCCAATGCCAGGGTCATTGTCGAATCGGGCCTGAAAAATTTCAGGGTGGACCCGAGTCAGGGGACCCACTTTTTCCAGAATATAACCAGCCTCAGAAATGCCTACCTTACCATCAACCCCTTCATTGATGACGGCATGTTCAATGTGGATTTTCTGGATGCGATGCAGGCGCTCAGCGAGGACGAGTATATTCGCCATATACATTTTGAGGAGCCCCTGACGGTAAAAATAGACGGAAAAACGGGGAGGGGAATTATTACCCCCTGAGCTTCCGGTACTCCTTCAGCCCCTCACCGATAATGCGAATGGCCCGGCGGATGTTGTCACAGTTGAGAACGTAGGCAATCCTGATCTGATTTTTTCCCAGACCCGGTGTCGCATAGAAACCCGCGGCGGGGGCCACCATGGTGGTGGCTCCGTCGAGCCTGAAGTCCCGCAGCAGCCACAGGGCAAAATCGTCCGTATCTTCCACCGGAAGCTGGGCTATCAGGTAGAAAGCCCCTTCCGGCTTTTTAACCACGACTCCCTCAAGTTTCTGAAGCTCTTCGATTGCCACATCCCTGCGCCTGCGGTATTCCGCAACGGCCTCTCCCATATATTCGGGCGGTGCGTCCAGAGCCTTCTCCGCTGCCATCTGTTCAACCGTCGGCGGACAGAGCCGGGCCTGCCCGAACTTCAGGACAAGTGATAAGAGATCCCTGTTGCGGGTTACCAGGGCGCCTACCCTGGCACCGCAGGCCGAAAAGCGCTTGCTTATTGAATCAACCATGATTGCGTGCTCTTCCAGCCCTTCTATGGAGAGGATCGATGTCGCCTTCTCCTCCCCGTAGACAAACTCCCGGTACACCTCGTCGCTTATGATAAAAAGATTATGTTTTACCGCAAAACGTCCAAGCTCCTCGAGCCGGTCGCGGGAGAAGATGGCACCGGTAGGATTACCCGGACTGGTAATTATAACTGCACGGGTTTTTTCACTGACCGCCGCTTCGAAGGCTTCAATCGGCGGAAGCTGAAAACCGTCTTCAATGCAGGCACTTACCGGAACAAGAGAGGCCCCGGCCATGACGGCAAATCCGTTGTAGTTTGTATAGAAGGGTTCGGTTACAATAATCTCGTCGCCCGGAGAAAGGGTGGCCATCATGGCAAAGATGAGCGCTTCGCTTCCGCCGGTGGTTATGAATATTTCTTCCGGTGCAACTTCGATATCCCAGGCATGATAATAGTCCGCAAGTTTTTTCCGGTAACTTTCAATACCGGCGGTCGGACCATAGGCAATAATTTCCGGAACATCGCGGTAGGCCTGTATCATTGCTTCCGGGGTCCGGATATCGGGCTGTCCGATGTTCAGATGGTAGACCTCTACACCCCCGGCCGCTGCCGAAGCCGCATACGGTGCAAGTTTCCTGATCGGACTCTCCTGCATCTGATTGCTGCGGACTGAAAGCTTTAATGCTCCCATGGTTACCTCCCGGAAAAAGCTCTGATAAGAAATCAGGCTATCATGCAGGCATGATGCAGGTCAATGTACGGCAGAAGGAAGGCTTATGGTAAAAACGGAGCCCTCTCCCGGTACGCTTTCGGCTCTGATGCTGCCTCCGCTCCTGTCCAGAAACTCCCGGCTCAGAATAAGACCGAGACCGGTCCCATCCTCCTGCTCCGTTCCCCGGATTTTGCTGCGTGCATCGATCATAAAGAGGGATTCCTGCTGTTCACGGCTCATGCCCGTTCCGTAGTCCCGAACCGTCAGGGTAACCTGCGATGTGCCGCTCTCCGCTTTCAGTTCGATCTTCCCGCCCCTGGGCGAATATTTAATGGCATTTGAAAGGAGATTTCTGATAACCGTATTTACAGCATGTATGTCGGCAAAGGCAACAATATTGTCGGTAACATTATTAACCAGCTCTATTTCCTTGCTCTCCAGTTTGGCGGAGAAGAGCTGTATATTCTCTCTCACCTCCGCCGACAGATGGACCTCGACAGGATTCAGGGGAACAGCTCCTATCTGGACACGGGACCATTCCAGAAGGTTTTCCAGAAGATTGAAAGCGTTTCTGCTGGCGGAATGAATGCCTCCGATCATCTCCTTGGCCATTTCCGGTTCCAGTTCCTCAAGTCCGTCCTTGAGAAACTCGCTTACCCCGAGAAGGGCGGTAAAGGGACTGCGCAGGTCGTGGGCAATTATTGAAAAAAAGCGGTCCTTTGCGGCGTTGGCCATACGCAGCTCCCGCTCGGTAATTCGCAGTTTAAGATGCGTTCGGACCCTGGCCAGGAGCTCCGCCGCCTGAAAAGGCTTGGTCAGGTAATCAACAGCGCCCAGATCAAAGCCCTTGACTATGCTCTCCGTATCGTTCATCGCCGTCAGAAAGATAACGGGTATATCTGCGGTAAGCGGGTTGTCCTTCAAGCGCCCGCAGACAGTATAGCCGTCCATCCCCGGCATCATGATATCCAGCAGGATCAGGTCGATCCCGCCCTCCCCGGCCAGCCGCAGGGCACTTTCGCCGTCGGTGGCAAAGGAGAAGCGGAAAGAGTCCTTCTGGAGGATTATTCCCGCAAGCTGAATATTGCGGTAGACATCATCGACAATAAGAATACGCGCATCGCGGTACATTTTTTCCTCTTCACTTTTCATCCGGATCATCCTTTGTCTCTCCCGTCAGGCTGTGAAACTGATCCAGAAGAGAGACCATCTTCTCAATGTCAAAGGTTTCCACACAGCGCTGAAGCTCTTTCCCGTAGCCGGCAATGGCATCCGAACCCCGGCGGCCGGCAAAGTCAATCAGCTTTTCCGCAAATTTCCCCGCCTCGTCCACCCTGTTTGACTGCAGAAGACTCTCATAGTCATCGAGAAAAAGAGAGCGGAACTCCTCCCTTATCTCTCTGTCGGCTCCTGCGAAAAACTCCTTGCCGGAAGGCGATCCGCCGGATCTGAACAGAAGGCGCTCCACGATAAGAACAACCTCATCGACGGAAACCGGCTTCGTAAGCACCGCCTGAAAACCAAGATCCATAAGAGAGGAAAGCCGGGAGTCCCTGACCGAAGAGGTTACCGCAACAACGGGAAGGCTCTTCCCGTGAGGGCGATGACGGATTTCCTCCAGGGCCCGTATACCGTCCATTTCGGGCATGCTGATGTCCATGAAGACAATATCCGGCCTCTTCTCCAGAACCAGATCCAGGGCCTCTTTCCCGTTTTCAGCTTCAAATATATCAAAGGCAAAGCGATTAAGGTACTCCGAGAGAATGCTGCGGTTGCTGGGATAATCATCCACCACAAGGGCACGCTTCCGCTCCTCCCGTTTCTGCCTCACCGCTTCCCGTACACGCGGAATAATGACCGAAAAAAGCGCTCCTTCACCTGGTTTGCTCTCCACGGTGATATCGCCGCCCATCATGCGAACCAGCCGCTTGGAGATGGCCAGTCCCATACCGGTGCCGTCATAACGGCGGTCCGTTCTCCCCTCATGCTGGAGAAAGGGATCAAAAATCATCTCATGGCACTCTTCGGCAATGCCTATCCCGGAGTCCTGCACCCGAAAACAGAGCCGGACCGTATCGCTCAGGGACTGGAGACTCAGCTCCGGCCGGCTCTCGGCGAGCACACGGACCATACCTCCCCGGGGAGTAAATTTCACGGCATTGCCGATAAGATTCCCGAGAATCTGACGGATCCGGACTTCATCAACCTCCAGGCCCGAAACAGCTGCGCCGGTACTCGAAAAAACAAGCTCAATCCCTTTTTCCACCGCCTGGGGGTGATAGATCGTTTCAAGCGCCGAGAAGATCTCCGCAATGGTGACAACGGAGTAGGAAAGTCGCAGTTTTCCCGCATCGAGACGGGAAAGATCAATCAGATCGTCAATGAGCAGGAGGAGGCCTTTTCCGCTGTGAAGAATAAGATCAATATACTCTTTTCCTCTCTCTTCCCCTGTCAGCGGAACCAGCTGCTGGGCAAAGCCGAGGAGGGTGTTCAGGGGGGTTCGGATCTCATGGCTGATATTCGCAAGAAACTCATTCTTTGCCGTTACCGCCTGGTCGCGGCGAATCCGTTCATCCGCAAGCCGCTTCTCGGCGTCGTATCTCCGTTCGGCATCAAGACGGTACTCGAGAAAGACGTGCCCCTCCGCCCCCGGAAAGCGGTCCGAAGCATCGACCGTAACCACGTCAAAGGGATGCTGCTCCCCGTCGGGACCGGTAAACCAGGCCTCCCGGTATACCGGTTTCTTTTTTGCAAGAGCCTCTCCCAGCGGGCAGTCCGGGTGGCCTTTTCCGGTCCGGATGTTCAAGATGCATGAATCATGGTTCGGAAGACCGCAGTGATACTTGCTGCCCTCGGAGAGTCCATAAAGCCGGGCCGTTTCATTTACCTGCAGCAGATTGCCGGTTTCACCGTCAATAAGATAGACAGGCAGATCCATCAGGGATAGCAGGTTCATTTTTCCTGGTCCTGTATATCAGGCGAGCAGCGCTTTAAGACGCTCCTCAAGAGCGGATATATCGATGGACACCGTTGCAGATTTTCCCATGGGCTTGGCCATGACATCGGCGGCGCCGAGCATCTTTGCTTTCCGTACATTTTCATCATTCTCATACATGGTACCGCTCAATATTACTACCGGAAGACTCCTGGATACCGTTCCGGCGCGCTTCAGGGTACCAAGCTCTTTCAGAGCCGCCAGGCCGTCCATTTCCGGCATCTCCACATCCATAATAACGACATCGGGCTTTTCGGATAGTACCTTCTCAAGCCCGATCTTTCCATTCTCCGCAAGAATAACTTCCCACCCGCCTTTTTTCCTGAAAGCGCCCTCAAGTCCTGAGCGAACTAGGAAGGAATCGTCCACTATCAGCAGTTTTGCCGCCATTATCCTTCTCCTTTCTCCGCGACCGCCATCATGCCATGCAGCAGGTCATCGTATATTTCGGGATATGCTCCGCCGGTTCCTTCTCCCACCAGGGAGGAAGCCTTCTTCAGGTTCCCGGGTCCGTGGTGAAGAAACAGTACCGGATGTGTACGCTTTTCGTTCAGACGCCGGCACTGATTGAATACATCTTCAATCTGATACACCGTCTGTTCGGAAATTCTCAGTTCCACCGCAAGGATGTCCCGGCGGCCGGAGCGGATCTCTTCATCAACCAGTGTGCGGAACTGAATAGGTTCATCGACAATAAGCCTCCTGATCCATGATACGTGACGGAGCTGCTGCTCAACAATCCGGGAAATCTCCTCCAGCAGGAGAAAGAGCAGTTCAAAGTTAACCGGATCATATTCCGCTTCCATGCGGAGCATCGCCGTAATGAATTTCTCAAGATAGACGCTCCTGTGCACTATTGAAGGATACCGCTCAAGCTCCAGAGCACTCCGCAGGTCCACTATATCCATTCCCATATCAATAAGCAGCTCTACCGGATCTTCTCCGGAAGAGTTCCCGAGACGCCCGGACAGAGCGAGCACACGGGAAAAGATTTTAAGGAAAGCGAGCAGCGGCTTCCTGCTTCCCTCCTCTGCAGGCTTTTCCGCTTCCGCCTCTGCTCCTGCTTCCGCTCCTGCTTCCGCTTCTGCTGCCGCTTCTGCTGCCGCAGGGTGCTCCGAAAGCTCAATGACAGGTTCAGGATCATGGTTCAATGTCAGCTCAAACGCAGCCATTCTGTCCGTAAAAGGATCTGCGGACCGGTTAGAAGCAATCTGCTCCAGAAGATCGATAAGCTCAAGAGTCTGTTGCAGAAGCTGCCCGTCGAGGGTGGAACTGCCTCTCCGCACCCCGTCCAGTCTGGATTCAAGGGCGTGGCAAAGCTTTCCGAGGGGTTCAAGCCCGACCATGTTTGCATTCCCTTTCAGGGTATGAAAAACCCGGAACAGGCTGTTGAGCTGCTCCCCGTCGTATCCTTCACTTTCCAGACCGAGTACTATGCTCTCCGCATCCCCGAGCAGATCCAGGGCATCTTCAAAGAACTGGGACTGGAGCGAAGCGTTCTCATCTATCATGCATCCTCCCGATAGGTCTTTCGGGCGGTCTCCTTGAGAGCGTTGTTCCAGCGCTTCCACCGGGCGATTGATCCGTCCACAACTTCGAGAATCTCTTCCTTACGGGTAAAGGGCTTCATTACAAAGTCGAGGGCTCCGCTGCCGAGAGAATCGATCACTCTTCCCAGGGTGGAATCGGAGGTCATCATAACCACATGGGTCAGAGGATCCGCCTTCTTTGCCTCCTTCAAAAGGGTAATTCCATCCATCCCGGGCATCACAATATCAAGGATCAGGAGGTGTACCTTCTCATGCTTGATAAGATCAAGAGCGTGGAGGGGGTTTCCGAATGTCCGGATTTCAAGTTCTTCCTTATCCTTAAGATACTGCTGCAAAAGGGAAAGAACCATCGGGTCATCATCGCAAATAATGGTTTTTAACGTCATAACAAGATAATAATAGGCATCGGCCGGGCCCGTGTCAAACAGAGCGCAGGACTACTTCCGGCCGAGCTGCTCGATCATGTAAAGCTCGATATATCGTGTGAGGGGTTCTTTTCGCTTTATCTCTTTCAGCGACTCGCTCGTTGCCACCTTTTCGGCAAGATCCCGGATCCTGGCCTGATCGGGAGGTGATATGGAAAATCCCCGCTTAAGCCGCCGCATGAAATCCCTGACCATCGAATTTACATCTTCAACAAGATTTGCCTTGGACTGGTCATCGTAGAGGGGGTTCCACTGTTCGGTCAGCGCTTCCATATCGCTTATCAGGTTCCCTTCCTCACCTACATAGGCAACCTTCAGGGCATGAACGGCCTTCCGGTACTTCTGAAGCTGTGCCTCCTTCCCTTTCTTCCCGACGGCAGGGGATTCGGAGCGATGAGAAGGGGCAGTTTCCGGCTTTCTGGCCGGCAGCTTTCGGAATCCGTCCGCCGGAGCCATCCGCGGCGCTGAGGAGTCATCCGGTCCGTTTCCCGAAAATTTCGCATAGACCTCGGAAGGGTCCTTGATTGACGCAGCTCTCGACCCCATTCCACGGAAAAGCCGGATAAGCATGACCCCCACTCTTCCGATAATGGGAATACTCTTCCACAGAGGAATCATGGTTCTCGCTTCGGTAAGAATGGTCTTCCGGTCAAAGCGCAGTATTTCATCGACGGGGATAAGCTCGGTGCGTTTCGCGTCGAAAAGGCGCTCGGTTTCAATATAGATTTCCCTCGGCGGCTTTGTCTCATGAAGGGTCATCGCAAGCAGTTCAAACTTGAGAAGGGAGAAAAGAAGCGGATCCCTGTTTTTAATCCTTCTCCAGAGGTCGGCCTCCAGGGCTTCCCGTCTGTTCATCTCGGGGATTTTCCGGAATTCTCCGAGATGGAGAGCCCATTCCCGGGCTACATCCTTGCGGATTATGCGGGCATTCTCAACCACCTTCTTAAGGGTAAGCTGGAGAAGATGCTCCTTTGGAATATAGAACTCGTGACCGGCGGCATCCCGTATGCGGAGGATGTGAGGCAGCGGTCCGGACTCCTTCATCTCCGTCCTTTTCTGAAGGTATTCCGCAAGGTCCTTCTGTTTGACGGTTCTGCTGACGGGAAATCCCTTGGGATCCCGAAAACCGCTTATCTCAAGAAAGGTGTGATAAAAGGGAGCGCTGTGCAGTCCCTTGTCCACAACCTGAAGGATACGGTCATATTCCTGTTTGTTCCGCTTATTGCCTTTGAAGTAGAGGTTGTACATTCCGATAAGATACGAGGCCTGACTGAAAGCGTGCTCACGTTCCAGCTTGGTTTCCTTCTCACGGAAATCTTTCATTATTACGCTCATAAAATGAGACCAGAACTGAAAGGTGAAATCGTCAGGATCTTTAACAATACCGAGAGCCGAATCCCTCTGGGTAAGAATATTGTTTATCATATCGCGGAGACTGCGTTCTTTTCCGGGAAATGCGGCGATCAGACGATGATTCAGATAATCCATATTGCGTTTAATGGTAAGGTACTGCCGCATTTTTGACATGGAGAGGTCGAGAAGCCTCTCTTTTGCCATCCCGGGAATTGCAAGCATGGAGCGGATACCCTCGGGAAAGGTCAGTTTAAGGATCGGGCTGCTTACTTCGATCTTTCCCCTGAGCAGGTCTACAAACCCGGCCTTTACATCCAGAACCTGCATTACCTCCGCCGGAAAGGTGATACCGAAGGTTTCCTCACTGGGAAAGGGACGCTCATTATCGGCTTCCATCTCCTCGTAGGCCGAACGGACCATGTACACATAGTGTCCGAGATAGTAGAGCATGCGCCCGTCGGTTTCGGTCCGCACCAGGCAGATCCCTTTTTTCTGGGCCTGCTCCATCAATTCCGAAATCATTGTGGGCGTATAGGAGGTAAAATCGGTAAAATCAGGTTTCGACTGACGTATATCCCCGGACCATTTTCCCAGACCCCGCATCATGGTAACCAGAGGTATGGAAGCGGTCCTTCGCTTTCGTGTATAGCCACGAAGCAGCTGCTCAAAATCGTTTATTGCATTCATCGGCTTTACCTGTAAGTATACGCCGGTACACGCTTATTTGCAACTTGTCCGGAATTCCAGACCCAACTGCGGCGGCCGTTTATTCGGCAAGCCGGAGGAACTCGCCCCAGAGAGGGTCGCCCGCCGGAGGAGCCGCCGTTACCGATACTCTTCCCTTATCACCCACGGGATGATCAAATTCTATCTGACGCGCATGAAGATGAATACCGCCGTCCGGGTTGCTGCGGGGATAGCCGTATTTCAGATCGCCGCGGATTCTGCAGCCGACGGCCGCCAGCTGGGCACGTATCTGGTGATGCCGTCCTGTCAGAAGCTCAATCTCCAGGAGATAGTAACGGTGCGTCGCCCCGACCAGACGGTAGTTGAGCATTGCTTCCTGAGTCTCCTTTCCGGACTTACCGGAGGCAAATGATTTGTTCTTCTTCCGGTCCCTCCGTAGATGATGAACCAGAGTTCCCGATACGGCAGGCGGCATTTTATCCACCACGGCCCAGTAGATCTTTTTAACCTTCTGGTCCCTGAAGGCAATGGAAATCCTGCTCAGCGCTTTTTCCGTTTTCGCGTATACTACCGCTCCGCTGGTGGGACGGTCCAGGCGGTGAGGAATTCCGAGAAACACATTGCCCTCTTTACGGTAGCGGGTCCGTAGATAATCCTTTACATCGTCCGCGAGAGTCCTGTCTCCGGTTTTATCTCCCTGAACGATATCGCCGCACTTCTTGTTGACGACTATTAAATGGTTGTCTTCAAATAAAAGATCTATGCTGGTCATTACTGTTTTTTCACCTTTCTCAATTTCATGCTCTTTACCTCTTTTGCGGAGAGCCTCACTCCGCCGGCCTTTACGCTTTTTACCAGAAATTCGCTCACCGGAAAGGCTTCCTCAAGAATCTTCAGGCGGGGTTTCGGCTTGTAGGAGAGAACTACTTCCTGATCTTCCCTGGTGGTCAGGGCGAGGATTTTCGACTCTTCGGGAACAAGCGAGTATTCCTTTTCAAGGATGTACTGCTCGATCGAACACCGTTTCAGATAAATCTGTCTGCTCTTTTTATCCTGAAACACAATCGAAAATACATGCTTTGCAAGCTCATCCTTATCAGCATAGCTGCTGAAAAGCATCCCCTTTCCGACAAACAGCTTCTGAGGGGCATCCATCACCTTGTAGGTACCGTCCGCCCGGATTATGAGAATCCGGTCGTACTGGCTTACGTCAAAGAGCTTGTCGCCGCTCTTCAGATCGGTACCGATATAGCCGTTCGCTTCATCATAGCGAAGTTCGAGGTCGCGGCTGGCTATCTCGCGAATATCCACCTTCTCGAAGCGGCCCACCTTCGTGTGCCTCGGGAACATCCCCCTGGTTTCCTTGAGAATCCCTTCGATGAATCCGATAGCGTAGGGGGTAAGATTTTTAAGATGATGCCGGACCTCTTTGAGCCGTCCCATCAGTTCCGCAAGCTCTTTACGGGCTTTCTCTATATCGTACAAGCTTATCCTGCGGATCGGAATCTTGAGAAGACGCTCCACATCCTCTTCGGTAACCTCCCGCCGGATTTCCTTATGAAAGGGAACAAAGCCGTCAATAACCGCCTGGATGACCGTTTCACGGCTCTTCATCTCCTCTATGCTCTTGTATATTCTTTCTTCGATAAAAATCCGTTCGAGGGTCCGGGCATGGATTTTATCCTTCAGTTCGCCCTCTTCCACCTTCAGCTCGGCTTCGAGCACTGCGACAAGCTGCTTTGCATGGTAGCGGATAATATCGCTTACGGTCATAAGGGAGGGAACTCCGTCCCGTATAACCAGAAGGTTTACGCTTATTGAATACTCGCAGTCCGTGTAGGCAAAAAGGCTGTCCACAACCTCCGCGGTATAGACACCCCGGGCAAGTTTTATCTCTATCTCCACCGCTTCGCTGGTGTAGTCATTTATCTGACTTACCTTTACCCGTCCCTTTCTCGCCGCAGCCTCGATGGACTGGATGAGGCTCTCCGTGGTGGTTCCGAAGGGTATTTCCCGGATAACAATCCGTTTGGGGTCAGAGAGATCCAGCTTTGCACGTACCAGCACCTTCCCCATGCCGTCCTGATAATCGGAAACATCCACAAGGCCGCCGCCCGGGAAATCGGGAAAAAGCTGAAATTCCTCGCCCTTCAGTTCGCAGATGAGAGCATCGAGTACCTCGCTGAAGTTATGGGGGAGGATTTTTGTAGACATTCCGACCGCAATACCCTCGGCCCCCTGAATGATAAGAACGGGTATTTTCGCCGGAAAAGCAACGGGCTCCCGGTTGCGGCCGTCATAACTGTCCACATACTCGGTAACATGGGGGCTGTAGAGCACCTTTTTCGCAAAGGGAAGGACACGGCATTCGATATACCGCGCGGCCGAGGCCTCGTCGCCCGTTATGGGGTTACCGAAATTTCCCTGTTTGTCTATAAAGAGGTCCTTGTTGGCAAGCACCACCAGGGCGGAATAGATGCTTGCATCACCGTGGGGATGGTATTTCATGCAGTGACCGACAATGTTTGCCACCTTGTGAAACTTCCCGTCATCAACCTCAAAAAGACTGTGCATGATCCGCCGCTGGACCGGTTTCAAACCGTCCGCAATATCGGGAATGGCGCGATCCTTGATAACATAGGATGCATATTCCAGAAAGTTCTGATTGAACAGCGTTTTTACGTAACTCATGTCAGATAAGATTCTCCATTATAAAATTGCGGCGAACCGGCGTATTCTTTCCCATGTAGAATTCCAGGGTTTCGGGAATCGTTTTGAGACTCTTGATGGTCACCTCGACAAGCCTCATATCCGCTCCTATAAACTGGCCGAACTCTTTGGGACTTATCTCTCCAAGGCCCTTGAAGCGGGTAACTTCGTTGTTGGAAAGTGCAGCCTGCGCTTCGTTGCGTTCTTTTACGCTGTAACAGTAACGGGTCTCTTTTTTGTTGCGGACCCTGAAAATGGGGGTCTCCAGGATATAGACCCGACCCTGATGCACAAGCTCCTCAAAGTAGTTGAGAAAAAAGGTGAGCAGAAGGTTTCGGATATGAAATCCGTCGTGGTCCGCATCGGTGGCGAATACGATTTTACCGTAGCGCAGTTCCTCCACATCATTTTCTATACCGAGGGCCATCATCATATTGTAAAGCTCTTCATTCTTGTAGAGATCCGCTTTCCTTTTGCCCCAGACATTCTGAGGTTTTCCCTTGAGGCTGAAGATGGCCTGATGATAGACATCGCGGCTGGAGACCATCGCCCCGGTCGCCGATGCCCCCTCGGTAATAAAGATCATGGTATCTTCGCCCTCTTTGTCACCGAGGTGATACTTGCAGTCCTTTAGATTGGGTATTTTCAGGGCTATTTTTTTTGCCGCGTCCCTGGCCTCTTTTTTTACCGCGTTCAGTTCCTTCCGAAGCCGTTCATTGTTGCGAATTTTGTCTTCGAGTTTTTTAGCGGCGGTCTGATCCTTGTGAAGGAAGTCGACAATTGCATCCCGGACCTCCCCGACAATCCACCCCCGGATCTCGGTATTGCCCAGTTTGTTCTTGGTCTGACTCTCGAAGACGGGGTTCATAAGCTTGACGGCAATGGCACCGGCCACCCCTTCTCTTACATCCACCCCGGAGTAGTTTTTCTTGAAAAATTCGTTTACCCCCTTGAGAAGCCCCTCCCGAAAGGCACTCTGATGGGTACCTCCGTCGCTTGTGTACTGACCGTTGACGAAGGAAAAATAAGTTTCTCCATAGGTTTCCGTATGGGTGAAGGAAAACTCCATCTTCTCTCCCCGGTAATAACCGAAACCGTAGAGAGTCTTTTCACCTATCTCGGAGGAGAGCAGGTCCAGAAGCCCGTTTTCGCTCCTGAACTTCTTCTTGTTGAAATCCAGGGTCAGGCCGGTGTTCAGGCATGCGTAGTTCCACATGCGCTGCTCAAGGTATTCCAGGTTATAGGAGTATTCGCTGAAAATTTCCGGATCGGGTTTGAACTCAAAGTAGGTCCCGTCCTTCTCCTTCGGTGCCTTCCCCTTCTTCTGACTCTTCAGATCACCCCGTTCAAAGACCGCCTCAAAAAAGTTTCCATCGCGAAAACTCACCACCCGGAAATGGCTGGAAAGGGCGTTGACCGCCTTGGTTCCGACGCCGTTCAGTCCTACGGAGAACTGAAATACCTCATCGTTGTATTTCGCACCGGTATTGATAACCGAAACACACTCGATAACCTTACCCAGGGGGATTCCTCGCCCGAAGTCACGGACCTTGACCAGGTTTTCGCTCAGCTGGACTTTTATGGTGGATCCATAGCCCATAATGTATTCATCAACGCTGTTGTCTATCACCTCCTTGAGGAGGATATAGATGCCGTCATCAAAGTTGGTACCGTCTCCGAGCCGTCCGATATACATACCTGTACGGAGGCGGATATGTTCGAGACTGGAGAGCGTTTTTATCTTGCTTTCATCGTAAGTGGAGTTCTTTGCCATAAGTGCATTTGTATCATGTTTTTGCTTCGATTCAAAGCGGGATCAGCGGGTAAATTGTTCTTTATCCCCGGAGCAGAGACGAAAGGGTATTATAGAGAAGAGCGGGGGCCGCCGGCTTTATCAGGACGGCCGAAAAACCGGACCGCATAAGGGCATCCCGTTCCGCGGCACCGATCCAGGCGCTGACGGCCAGAAAAACGGTTTTTTCCGGGCACTCCTTTCGGATCAGGGGCATCAGGTCGGGACCCTGAATATCAGGCATACGGTTATCAATAAAAACGGCATCCGGACAATCGCCCTTGAGGCAGGAGAGCGCCCCGGAGCCGTCCCGCGCTTCCTTTACCCGGCACCCGGCCTTCCGGAGAGCCCAGCCTATGGAAAGGCGATGCAGATCGTTATCATCCACAATAAGAATGGAAGGTTTCCGCTGACGGAGATATTGTTCCGCTTCGGGCAGGGAAGGGAGTTTCCCGCGAGCTTCCGCCTCCTGCTCCTCTTCGGCCACCGGAAGTTCAATATAGACCCGAAAAACGGCTCCGAAGGAGGGGTCGCTTTCCACCTCAATCCGCCCGTCCATCGCCGCGGTAAGGCTTTTTACCACCGCAAGACCGAGACCGTTTCCAGGCTGCCTTTGCTGTTCGCTGTCACCGGAACGGCTGAACAAGTCAAAGAGGGAACCGCGGATATCTTCGGGTATACCCCGTCCGGTATCGGATACCGAAAAAAGAAGGTGTACCATTTTTTCGTCGGGAAAGAGAGGGGAAGCCTGTTCAACCGAAAGGATTACACGTCCCTGATCGGTATATTTTACGGCATTTCCGATAAGATTATAGAGTATCTGCCGCAGGCGGAGCGAATCACCGAAAAGCAGCTCGGGAAGTGACGGATCAATACGTACCTCAAAGTTCAGTTCCCGGGCCTTTGCAAGGGGTGCCATGAGCCGGCGGACCGGACCAACAAGATCCTTTCTAAGCTTAAAGGGACGACAATGAAGCTGTTCCGGTACCGTATCCATTTCAGAAAAACCGACCAGATCGTCCACCAGGGAGAGCAGGGTCCTGGATGTGTCCCTGATCAGCGCAAGATCTTCACGCACCTCTTCACCCGGAGGCTTATCCAGGATGGAGTCAACGACTCCGATCATCCCCGACAGGGGGGTTCTGAGCTCATGAGTGACACTGCCGAGAAGCACCCTGATTCTCTCTGCTCCCGCTTCCGTCCTCTCTCTGAGCGCTTCCGCCATTCTGCGCTCATCGGTCACAACCCGCCCGCAGCCGACGGTACCGATTATCCTTCCCGATTCATCCCTGAAGGGAGCCTTGTAGACATCCAGAAAGAGGAATTCTCCCCTCACGTTGCCGAACTCGTCAAAACGCCCCGCCTCTCCCGATTCCATAACAATCGAATCGCTGTCCCGGCAAATTTCTCCGAAGGTGTGCCATTCGCTGTCGTCCGGATGCCTGTTCCTCTCACGGGTGGTGAAAAACATATCATCCTTTCCAATCGGTTCCATCGTATCCCGTGCGCAGAGAAGCATGTCGCAGATAGCCTGATTCACAAAGAGGTAGCGTTTATTCAGATCCTTGGCCCAGAGGAGGTCGGGAACGTTATCGCACATCAGCCGCAGCATTCCCGCGTAAGGAGATGTATCTGCGCCGCTTTCAAGTTGAGCCAGAAGGTTTATGCTGTCGAAAAGAGTCGTTTTTTTATCCATATTCTTTCTTTTCGCTAAAAGTATAAGAGTGCTTCCGGCTGGATACAATGCTCATTCCGGGATTTCGGAAATATTTGAGCCAATTTCTCGCTGAAAGACTAAAAGATCGATCTGCCGCCCTGACTTGCCTTTTCGACAATCCAAAATTATCTTAAACTGTCGTACATACTAAGGACACCATACGGAGGAATCATGAAAAACCTGCAGGTCTCTGCCATTGCTTCGATAAAAGAAAAGTTTTTACCCGCCTTACAGAACTCCTTTGGCGATGGCCTGATCTCGGTAATCCTGTACGGAAGTGCGGCAGGTACCGAATACAACCCCGGCTCTTCCGATATCAATCTGCTGACCCTGATTGAAAAGCCCGCTCCGGAAGCGATTATGGAACTGGGCAGAAAATATGCCCGGTATATCGCAAAAAAGCGGATAAGCCTTCAGATTCAGACCCTGGAAGAGTTTCTTGCCTCAGCGGACGTATTTCCCATGGAATACCTCGACCTTGCAGCCCGGAGGGAGATCCTTTTCGGCAGGGACGCCGCCGCCGATGTAAAGGTCGACAAGGCGCATCTTCGGCATCAGGTGGAGGAACGGCTCCGGGGGAGCGTAAATGCTTTCCGTCAGGCCCTGCTTGCCTCGGGAGGTTCAAAGCGGCGGCTGAAACAGATCCTCATTGAGTGGTTCGGTGCACAGACAGCCCTTCTCCGTGCCCTACTCCGTCTGAAGGATGAGGAGCATATTCCCTTCGGAGCCGATGCCCTGGCCACCTTTGTTGCAGACAGCTACGGAATTGACGGCTCTCCCTTCACCGACCTGTCCGCCCTCAGAGACGGAGGAGAGAAAGTACCGGGAGCGGTAGAGACCGCACCGAAAGTACTACTCGCTCTGACGGAGCTTGCCGCTATAGTTGACAGGATGGCTGAATAGAATGAACGGTAAACACCCTTCCCTGTTTCACCGCCTGATTCTTCCGGTCTGCATGCTTGTTCTTTCCGCCGGAATTATATCAGCACAGAAACTTCCGGAGCCTGTCGGAACCGTAAACGATTTCGCCGGCATTATCGACCCCTCCCATGAACAGGAAATAGGCGCGGTGGCTGAATCGGTCAGAAGAGCCACGGGAGCGGAAATTGCCGTTGCAACGGTACAATCCTATGCACCCTACGGTTCCATAGAGCAGTATTCGATTGCCCTGGCCGAAGCGTGGGGCATCGGAGAAAAAGGCGAAGACAATGGCGTACTTCTGCTCATAGCAATGGAGGAGCGAAAGCTCAGGATAGAGGTAGGCTACGGACTGGAGGGAGCCCTTCCCGACGGACTTACCGGAGAAATAATGGACAACTCCATGGTTCCATATTTCCGGGAAGGCGCCTACGGCGAAGGCTTTCTGAGGGCTGTACACGGCGTTGCGGGCATTATTGCGGAGGAATATGATGTTCAGCTGTCGGAAGTTGACATGAGAGAGAAGGAGAGGTATGAATATCGGCAGAGTTCCGGTTCCGCGGCCGATTTTTTCAAGTTCCTGTTTATCATTTTCATTCTGCTTACCGGAGGCGGACGGTTTTTCTGGCCCCTCATGCTGCTGGGCGGTATGCGGGGCGGAAAACACTACCGCGGAGGCTTCGGCAGCGGCGGATTCGGTTCCGGCGGATTCGGTTCCGGCGGCAGCAGCGGATTTTCCGGCTTCGGCGGCGGCAGCTTCGGCGGCGGCGGCGCGAGCCGTGGTTTCTAAGGAGGAAACAGACCAATGAGTGGAAAAAGCAAAGCGGGCATTATAATGGTAATTGCCCTTCTCGGCGTACTTATTTTTGCCCTCGGATCCTGGTATATCGGGACCCGCAACAACCTTGTTCAGCTCGAAGAACAGATCGATTCCGCCTGGGCGGAGATTGACAATCAGCTTCAGCGCCGGAGCGACCTTATCCCCAACCTGGTATCCACCGTAAGGGGCTACGCCAGTCACGAAGAAGAGGTTTTTACCAATATTGCCGATGCACGAGCCAAACTTGCCGGTGCGGGCAGTGTAAGCGAAACGGCCGAAGGCTATAATGAAATGCAGGGTGCCCTTTCACGGCTCCTGGTAATTGCCGAAAACTATCCCGAACTGAAGGCGAACGAAAACTTTACCCGTCTGCAGGACGAGCTGGCCGGTACGGAAAACCGGATTGCCGTGGCACGCAAGCGCTACAACGATCAGGTGCAGCGTTTCAATACCAGAATACGCATGTTCCCCGGCTCCATTATAGCGGGCTCCATGGGATACGAAAAACGGGACTACTTTGAGATAGAGGAATCCGCCAGAACGGTCCCCACGGTGAACTTCGACAGTTGACCCGGCGGGCAGTATACGAACACAAGGAGAATAAAATGGAGTGGAGAGCAAGTCATATACTTGTAAAAGACCAGACCCTTGCAAGGGACCTGGTTAAAAGAGCGAAGCAGGGAGCCGATTTTGCAGCCCTTGCGCGTGAATATTCAACCTGTCCGAGCAAAAGCAAGGGCGGAGACCTGGGCTGGTTCGGTGCCGGAAAAATGGTTCCCGAATTTGAAAGGGCCTGTTCCACCATGGGGATCGGCAGCGTCAGCGAAGTGGTCAACACCCAGTTCGGCTTTCACGTTATTAAACTGACAGGCCGCAAATAGTCTTTCAAGGCCGCGGCAGTCAGGCCGGACGCCCGTTCAAGGCTCCGGCCTGTTTTTTTGCTAATTATTAAAAATAACTGCTTTTATGGTAGATTCTTTTTCATTAAAGCCGTATAGTAGTGCTAACGATGTTGAGTATCGTCTTTTTCTTTTACTGTAGTTGAACCGTATTGTAATTGTTACTGGATAAACCGAACTGGCTCTGCCTATCCGAATATTTTTTCCAACCAACAACACTACTTCAGCCACATTGATGAGGAACGATCGTACTTTCTCGTTACCCAATATTATCCGGAAAATTTCCGGAGCAAGGAGATTGTATGTCGAAAAAAATCTATGTAGGAAACCTGAGCTATGAAGCACAGGAACAGGATCTGGAAAGCATGTTCGCCCAGTACGGCGAAGTAGTGAGTGTCAGAATTATTACCGATCGGGACACCAACCGTTCGAAGGGTTTTGGTTTTGTTGAAATGGCAGACGGTTCTGCCGCTGACGCAGCCATCTCTGAACTGAACGGCCGTGAGTGGAAAAGCCGGGAACTGAAAGTCAATGAAGCCCGTGACCGGGACGAAAGACCTCAGCGCGGCTACCGCTAACAGTCCATCCATATGGAAAAGCAGCCGGAACCTTCCGGCTGCTTTCTTTTTTATCAAGCATATACCAGGAGGCATCTTTGGCTAAAAATGTATATTCCTTTGAAAAAAGGCAGCAGGAACTTAAGAAGAAAAAAAAGAAGCAGGAAAAACTCGAAAAAAAGCGTCTGAAAAAGCTTAATAAAGACGAAAACGGCGGGAACACCGAAGAACAGGACGATGAAAACGATGATGACGACAATGGCGAAGAAGAAGAGAACACCACTTCCGTCGATTAAGGTTCCAGGGATTACTCAGGGCCGATCAGCAACTGTCCGGCCGTGAGCAATCACCTTTAATATCCTTCAACTGCAGATTAAGCGCTTTAACCGAAATTGACAGTTCCGCGAGCGAAAGCAGAAGACTTATCATAAGAGCCAGCAGACTGAAGGCAAAAACAATATCACCCGCTACGGTCAACTGAAAAAACAGAAGCCCCATACTTACCACACACAGAAGAAACGCGAATACTCCGAAGATCTGCATTATTTTTATCAGAGCTATTCTTTTCTGTAAATTTCGTATCTGCCCTAGCAAAATGCCCGAAGTCTCCATTGCATGCTCACGGTGCAGGGCCCGCACCAGGCCGGCAAGGGTAAGAAAACGGTTCGTGTAGGCGAGCAGAAGAAGAGAAATAGCGGGAAAAAGCAGGGCAGGTGTCGTCAGATCAAGCATTACGCCTCCCGGTCCCGCGTTACGCACGCGGGACCTTGAACAGGACTGTTATTTTCCCGCAAATCCGGCAAACTTCCTGCCGAACTCCCGGGCCGCTGTTATTGTCTCATCATCGGGATTCCAGAGTACCTTAAGCTGTTCTCCGAGCATTTCGAATCCCCCCTCCTTGAGGTGTTTATCGATAAGTCCGGGTGCTTCTCCGCTCCATCCGTAGCAGCCGAAAGCCGCAGCCTTCTTGCTTTTGAAGCGGAGGCCGGCTACCTGTTCCAGAAGACCCGCGACAGAATGGAGAATCCCCTTGTTGATGGTCGGACTGCCTACAAGAACCGCCTTTGAACGGAATATTTCGGTTACAACGTCGTTCTTGTCCACCTTTCCGCAATTCATCAGCTTTATTCTGGTGGTGGGAGATGCTTCCCGGATACCTTCGGCGACAGCCTCGGCACTCTTCCGGGTCCCTTCCCACATGGTATCGTAGACCATCAGGATCTGATCTTCCTGGTAATTATCGGCCCACTCAAGATACCGTTCCACAATCCAGGTGGGATTTTCCCGCCAGATAACCCCGTGGCTCGGAGCAATAATATCTATCTGCAGGTTCAGGGAAAGAAGCTCTTTGATCTTCTTTGTCACCAGAGGACTGAACGGGGTAAGTATGTTCGCATAATACTTTATTGCCTCGGACATAAGCAGCTCAGGTTCCGCGTCGTCATTGAAGAGGGAGTGTGTCGCATAGTGCTGGCCGAACGCATCGTTGCTGAAGAGAATGTTCTCTCCGGAAAGGTAGGTCATCATGCTGTCGGGCCAGTGGAGCATGGGAATCTCCACAAAGGTCAGAACTCGGCCGCCCCCCAGATCCAGGCTATCCCCGGTCTTGACCACCTGAAAATTCCACTCCTTATGGTACTGTCCCTTAAGTGATTTAACCGCATTGGCTGTGCAGTAGACGGGCAGATCCGGCCTTTTTTCCAGAAGCGCAGGCAGAGCTCCGCTGTGATCCACTTCGCCGTGATTGGCAACAATCAGATCAATCTTGTCCAGGCCGACGTTTTTTTCAAGCTCCTCGACAAACTCGTCGGCAAAAGGCATCCAGACGGTATCGATAAGGGCCGTCTTATCCTTTCCCCTTACCACAAAGGCGTTATAAGTTGATCCGCTCCAGGTGGAGTATTCCTCTCCATGAAAACTTTTCAGATCCCAGTCTATAATGCCGTTCCAGCTTACTGCTTCGGTTAATTTCCGTTCCATACTCATCTCCTTTCATACTTCTTTAATAGAATATACCATTCAATGGCGGGCTTTACCGTAACATGTGTTACGGTACCTGCTCCGCCCCATCTTTTTACATCTTCAGGCGAGTACCGGTGAAGGAATAGAGGTATCCGTTTCCTTTAAACAGATGCGGATAGTCTGCCCCGAAGGCGGAGAAAAGACCCGTTGAGAGCGGCATCCTGACAAAGGGAATTCTTATGATAAAGCCGGGAACCGAGTAGTCCGCCAGCTCCGCCGGTCCCTCTCTCCCGGAAAGCTCAATTGCCACCTCTACCGCATCCCGCACTCCTCCGAGCCGGTCTACCAGTCCGTTCGAGAACGCTTCCCTGCCGCTCCAGACTCTTCCCCGGGCCAGCCGTTCGACCTCCTCAAGCTCCATTTCCCGCCCTTCGGCAACGGCTGCTGTAAACATATTGTAGCCGTCCGCAATTTTTGCTTCGATCATCTCTCTTTCACGGTCGCTCAGGGGACGGTATATGGCGCCGAAGTCAGCTTCCGGTGAACTGCCGACACTCTCTACCCGGATATTTCTCTCCTCAAGCAGCCGTGAAATATCCGGGGATACGGCAACCACTCCAATTGAACCCGTTACAGTCTCCGGCTGAGCGAAAACGACGTCCGCCAGGGAGGCTATATAGTAGGCGCCCGAGGCGGCAACCGGCCCCATCGAGACAACAAGAGGCTTTGCATCATCACCCGACACCGCAGCGGCCACTTCACGGGCAATTCGGTCAGAGGCGAGAAGCGATCCTCCGCCGGAATCTATCCGCAGGACAATCGCGTCGATTGAACGGTCCTCTCTTGCCTTTCGAATGGATCTGACCGCCGTCTCCGCACCAATGGAATTTCCGGGAAGTCCCTCTCCGCTGTGAATGGTCCCTGAAAGAATGATAATGGCGATGCTTACCGGCCGCGGATCGCTCCAGTCCTGCCGCAGGGGCTTTCCGGGCAGAGCGGACAGCTCGGATGAGGGGACTTCGGACTCGAACGCACTTCGATGCATAATCCGGTCCACCAGTCCGGCATCAAGAGCCCTGTCGGCCAGGAGATACGGACCTTCCGCCAGGACAGCAGAGGCCTCCTTCTTCAGCGATTCTCCGCGCCCTTTCTCCAGAAGTTCTCCGGCGGAGACGGCTGCATCGGCTACGAGGGCTTCAAGAGCTTCCCGCTCCGCACCGCTCATCCGTTCTTCGGAGAAGATGTCATATCCGTTTTTATAGGGATGAGAACGGAAATTCTCCACCCTTATTCCGTAATCATCAAACAGTCCGGCCAGGTAGGTTCTGCTTACGGAAATCCCTTTAAGATCTATGCTTCCCGAGGGATGAAGATATATTTCTGCACCCGCGGCGGCTGCAAGCAGGTAATCGACGGCACTCGCCGTCTCGAAATAGAAGATAAGCCGCTTTCCGCTCTCCCGAAAACGCCGGAGCGGTTCCAGAAGTTCCCGGGCTTCGGCGATGGAAGCGGCGGGATGCTCATCGATAAAAACAATACCCCCGGTATAGGGACTCTCCGCCAGCATCTCAAGACGCAGGACATGCTCCCGCATGGTCAGCGCCCTGTCGCCCAGAAACCAGCCTCCCGCTCTGACCATGGCAGGAAGTTCTTCAACCCTTCCGTCAAAGCGGTACCTGACAAGACGCGGCCGGAGTCCCGGACTCTTTTCGGTCAGGGGACGCGGAGCCGATCGGATAAAATAACGCTGTTCCTGCGGAAACTCTCCGGGGGCATCCGCATGCTCAGCGGCGGAAACACCGGTCTGCATGTTGCGGAAAGAGAGCGAAAATCCGGCGGTAAACATATTCTCATCCACCCGATACCCGGTGCTGAGAGAGACCCCCTCTACCGGTTCACTCCGAAGGCTGATAAGGGGACTGCCTGCGCCTTCCTCGTCAAATACGGCATCCAGGCCTATCTCCAGAAGCTCCCCCCTTAAACCTGCCGCAGCGAGAGGACGCAAACCAGCCCCTCCGGTAAAAGAGACCGAACCGCCTGCCGGAAAATCGCCCCTCAAACCGATGCTGAGCACATCGGAAGGCCTGGCAAGCAATCCGGTGCTCCAGGAGCTTCCATCACCTGCAAATCCGGTATCCAGACGTGCTCCCATATAGAGATTTCTTGAAAGAGGAAAGGAGAGATAAAAGCGGTGAAGCCACTCCCGGTTATCCCAGGAAGGAATGTAGCCGAAATTACGGCCGTTCAGGAAAATCGATCCCCTGTCAAATCCCGCTTCAAAAGAGCCTTCAGCCTCAAGCGCCGCTCCCGACGCTCCGCCCCAGGCGGGCGAAGCGGGATTGACAAGAGGAGACCGATATCCGTCTTCAAGTGCGACACTTCCCGGAATATCGAGAGCCGACGCATAAACGGAACATCCAAGGATAATTCCGACCGATAACATAAACACACGTATCTTTTTCATCTGTAAAAGATACCCAATCAGGAAGACGAAAACAAGAACCCTCTTCCCTGAAGGAAAGGAGACCCGGGGATGAGCAGGTGCTTAGAATGTAACCCGAACCTTGCCTCTGGATGCATGCTTTTTGGTAAAGTTGTCTTCCCCGTCCGCTCCATGGGCCAGAAGAACCGTGTGTTCGACCCCGGGAGTAAGAGCCGTATCATACTCATCTCCAGAATCTATGGGAACGGCAAAGACAAGCTCGGTCCTGCCTCCGCTTTCGGATGAAGAGATAAGCCGGACATCGCGGGAACCTCCAAGATCCGTGTCTTTCTTGTGGGTAAATGTTCCGGTTCCAAAATGATCTTCGACGTAGCCGGTGCCGTCCTTCACATAGCCGAGAATCATCTGGGCATCCTTCATGACCCGGCTGGGATTAAAACCGACAGATACCCAGCCTGTCGTTTGACCGCGAAGGGTAAAAACTATTTCCTCACCTGAAACCTCCCAGGCCAGAAAAACACCGCTGTTTTCTATTGATTTCTGTCCGCCCGGAAGCTCCTGTGCCTGGACCTCCTGAGCCCCTCCCGCAAACAGCCCCATACTGCCCGTAATAAGTATTAACAATGCTGTGAATATTCGCTTCATGGTATAAAAACCTCCTGTTTTACTGAATATGCCAATTATAGGAACAGCCTCCCGGATATGCAAATGAAATGGGCAAGTACTAAACTTCCACTTGAAAAAAGATGCAGGAGTGGTATAATCGCCGCAGTGAAGAGGGGCTGTAGCTCAGTTGGCTAGAGCGGTTGGTTCGCAATCAACAGGTCGTGGGTTCGAGCCCCATCAGCTCCACTCCCGCACAAAACCGGAACCGGCACTCCCCGTGGAGGCCGGTTTTTTTGTGTAAAACAGGAGGATCCGATGATGTTTGAACCATGCGCATTCGATTTTATTCTGCCGACGAAAATACGGTACGGGAAAGGGGCCGCCGAAAGCCTCCCCGATGAGCTCGAAAAAGATTCCGTCACTTCGGTCCTTATAATAAGCGACAGGGTAATACGGGACCAGCCGTTCACCAGGGCGATAATCTCAAGTCTTACCGACCGCGGAACAGCGGTATCCGTCTACGACGGGGTTGAAGCAAATCCCAAGGACACCAATGTCGAAGAAGCTTCCAGGCAGGCGGTCGACTGCAAAGCCGGTGCCCTTATAGCCCTGGGAGGCGGAAGCCCCATCGACTGCGCGAAGGCAGTCTCGGTTACAGCCGCTCTTGGAGGACCGGTACGAACCTACGAAGAGAGCTCGAGGATACGGGGAGATCTCCTGCCGCTCTTTACCATCCCCACCACCGCGGGAACGGGCAGCGAGGTAACCTTCAGCTCCGTCATTACCGATACGGCGGAAAACTTTAAGTTTACCGTAAAGTCCCCGGCTCTGGCGCCCCGGATCGCCTTTATCGATCCCTCCTTCACCGCTTCGATGCCTCCGCAGCTTACGGCCGCGACGGGACTCGACGCCCTTACCCATGCGATCGAGGCCTTTACGGCAAAGGTGGCAAACCCGCTTTCCGATGCCCTGGCCCTGCACGCGGTGGAGCTGATAAACAGAAATCTTATGACGGCTTTTCTTGAACCGGACAACGCGGAGGCACGGGACGGTATGATGACCGGCAGTCTTCTGGCGGGGATCGCCTTCAGCCATTCGGACGTCGCCTCGGTTCACTGCATAGCCGAGGCGCTGGGCGGGAAATACGATGCACCCCACGGAGCCTGCAATGCCATCGCCCTGCCGGTTCTTATGGAGTACAATCTCGATTATGCCGGTGAACGCTACGCCCGGATTGCCCGTGCCATGGGTTTTGATTTCAGATCCGATAAGGAGGGCGCCCGGATGGCGGTGGAACGGGTGAAGGAACTGGTAAGGCTGACCGGACTCCCCGCGTTCCGATCTCTTGGAGCGGAAGATGCGGACCTTCCCGAACTGGCACGGAATTCCGCACGGAACGGCAGCAGCAAGGACAATCCCCGCCCCATGACCGAGGCTGATTACCTTGAGGTGCTGCGCATCCTTATGTCGGCGTAATCATATGCTCTGCCCAGAACCCGTACGATCTCCCGGCGAATTTCATCCGCCTCGGGAAGAGACATGAGGACACCGGGGTGTACCAGCCCCTCGATCTCATGATAGTCAAGAACCAGGCCCTCACGGGCCGCTCTGGCTTTAAGCCGCCGGCAGTCGGCCAGAAGAATATCGTGGGTACCCACAAACAGGGTGACCGGTGCCAGAGCCTCAAGTGAGCCGTTTATCGGACTGACAAGATAGTGTTGCGTACCGGCAGATCCAGCATATTCGATGCCCACATCCCGAAGCCCCTCCACATTCAGGCAGGGATCGATCTGATCGATTTCCGCAATATCCGGATTGGAGAGGCTGACATCAAGCCAGGGTGCAAGCAGGATGATACGGCCAGGCTGCTCAAGCCCCTCTTCACGTATCCTCTGGGCCAGCGCGAGAGAAAGCCCGCCTCCCGCCGAATCTCCCATGATGCACACATTGGAAGCACCGGCCTCGTCGGCTGTTTCACGGTAGATGGGCAGTACCATATCAAAGACATCATCAACATGCGCGGCCGGCGCCAGGGGATAATCGGGAGCCGTAACGCTGCAGCTGAGCTCTCCGGCAAGATACGAAATCATCTTCCAGTGCTGCCTGTGAAAACCCATGACATACGATCCGCCGTGGAGATATAGAATATGCAGAGGTGACTTTTTCCGCCGGGGCGAAAGAGTCCGTACACTTCTGCCCCGCACAGTTCTCTCCACTATGTTGAAATCCCTGTAAAGCAGCAGCGAGGGCTTTGCGTTGATGAAGTTCGCCACGCTGTTGATAAGTGGCATAAGCTTTTTGGCGCCGAGAACCCTCATAAAAGCTTCAGCCCGCCTGCTTTCCGCACTCTGTCCGCTAGTTATCATTGCTGCAGTATAGAACCTGAAGGGTGTGGTGGTCGATAGCACCATCCCGCTCTTGACAGTTTTGTTTTCAGATGCTACAAATCGAACAGTGTTCGATACATCGTTCGAAAAGGAGCCGGCATGGGCAGGCATGGAGAAAAGGTAAAAGAGAAAATCATAGAGTCCGCTATCGCGCTGCTGCAGGAAAAAAGGGATGTGGAAAAGGTTTCAATGCGCGAAATCGCCAGGCGGGCAGACGTGGCAGTGAGCATGATAAATTATCACTTCCAGACAAAGGATAATCTTGTCCGCCTCGCCGTCCAGCGCCTCATCGGCTCCGTGATCGGCAAAGCGGACACATCTCTGCCGATGAAAAGCTACCTTAAAAATGCGATGCGCTTTGTTTCGGCCCAGCCGGGGATTTCCCGGGTGTCCATTCTTACCGACTACACCTCCGGAAAACTGGATGATAACAGCAGCCGGGTAACGGAATCCGTCTATCGCATTCTTAAAGAAACCATTGGAGCGAAACACAGTGATCTTGAACTCCGGCTCATGGCGCACACCCAGGTGGCTGCGGTTCAGGTACTTTTTCTGCGCTCCGAACTGTTCAGGAAAGAGACGGGAATGGATTTTTATGATGATGATCAGCGGGATACGCTGATGGATATGANNTCGATATAACTACTTCAACAGGAGGCAAAAAATGAACATACTCGCCATTATGGGAAGCCCCAAAGGAAGGGGAAACGGCAGCAGGATCGTTGAACAGGTGGAGGCGGCCATGAAGAAAAAGGGAGAGGCGGAATTTGAATACCTCTTCCTGAAAGAGGCCGACCTGCAGCCATGCAGGGGTTGTTTCCTCTGTGTTACCAGGGGAGAAAAGTTCTGTCCGATCAAGGATGATAAAGAGAAGATTGAAGAAAAAATCGAGGCGTCGGACGGAATTATTCTATCCACCCCCGGATACGTCTACAACGTAAGCTCGCTTATGAAAAATTTTATCGACCGCTTCTGTTATACCAACCACCGGCCGAAGTACTTCCGTCAGAAGCTGATGCTGATAGCCAACGCCGGAGCAGGCATGGAAAAAGCGATTGAGGGAATGCGCAACACCTTTGGCGCCGGTCCCGAAATTGTCAGCGAACTTCCATGCATGACCCCTCCCTGGAACCTTTCACCGAAGGTGGTCGCGAAACAGAAGGCTAAAATAGAGAAGGAGGCCGGACGCTTCTTCGATGCGCTCTCCCGCCCGCCATACGGTTCTCCGAAACTCGGTCAGTATATCCGCTTCCGTTTTTTCAAGGAGATTGCCGAATCGGTAAAAGAATACCTGCCGGCGGATTATGAATATTACCGTGACAGGCAAGAGTACTATTATCCGGTAAAAATCGGCCTGTTCAAACGGGCCGCAGCCTGGGCGGCGGTGAAAACGGGACTCGCGATGATGAAGGATATGGCTCCGGATACTCAGCCGCGCAGTGAATAATCGCCATCGCGATGCTGCCGGACTCCTTTGATGACGGAATAGACTGCCGCAATCAGGGTAACCGGGGCAAGACCATACAGGACCCCGTCGATAAACGGCGCGAGCAGGGGATGAGCCATGGCATCGAGCAGCAGATATACGATATACGCCGTGTAATAGAAAAGGAAGAACAATCCCTCCGCGCGGCTGATCTTATGGCTTGTCAGGAATACGGGCAGAGACGCCAGGGCGGAAAAAATCATGACCGGGAGGTCCGCATTCAGGGTAGACGCTGCAACGGGAACACCGTTCGGGGCGGCAAGGCCGGCAAGCCCCAGGACCGCCAGGATATTGAACAGACAGCTGCCGACGGNNTTCTCCCCGGATTCCGGCCATTACGCTGGTCGCCAGTTCGGGGAGGCTTGTCCCCACCGCCACAATGGTAAGACCGATTATCAAGTCGCTCACACCGAACATTTCCGCGATTGCTACCGCCCCTTCGACCAGAAAATTACTCCCCCCAACCAGCATTCCGACACCGCCCGCAACCAGCAAAAGGTTTATAAGAAGCGCACGGGCTCCCCTGTGTTTGAGCTCCGGAACCTCAGCCGCGGGATCGGCGGAATGGGGAACGCCCAGATGTGTTCCATATTCCTCGTTAACCTCGACAGATTCTTTCCTGCTTGTATGGATGGACCACCAGGTATAGGCGACAATCAGTGAAAACAGAACCAGGCCGTCAATTCTGGAAATAATACCGTCCAGAGAAAGGAACAGAAGAAGAAAGGAGGCGGCTATCAGAATGGGGACCTCTTTCCGGATAATCTGGGAATGCACAATCAGGGGCGAAATAAGTGCGGAAACACCCAGAACAACAAAAATATTGAAAATATTGCTTCCCACAACATTTCCCATGGTAATCCCAACCTTGCCGATGAGGGCGGACTGGAGACTTACCGCGGCCTCGGGCGCACTTGTTCCGAAGGCAACCACCGTCAGACCGACCACGAGGGGAGAAATACCTATCAGAAGAGCAAGCCTTCCGGCGCCTTTTACCAGAAGATCAGCACCATATGTCAGCAGCAGAAATCCCAGGAGGATGAGTCCGAACGACAGCAGCATGAAATACTCCTTATTATACAATCACAGATTAAGCGTCTGAAGGAAAGAGGTCAACAACCGCCGCGCAGAGATCGGAATAAGAGCCGGACATTAATCAGGCGAACGGATTATTCTTTACAAAAAGAATAAAGTATCTTAGAATCGCCATTATAGTCATTTATTTATATAAGGCATTCACAATAAACTGATTGGAAATTTCCTGATCGATTTCTCATAATTATATGCGGAGGCATTCATGGAACTGATACGCGGTCGAATTACGATCTTTCTGCTTCTCTCGGCNNACCTGGCTCATGCTCGTCCGGCCACTGGACCTGCAGGAGCTTATTGTCGGTGCGGCAGCGTCGCTGCTCATAGCCCTGCTCCCCGGCGGCAGCGGTAAACTGTACGGGGAGGTAAGACTCCTCCCCCGGAGAATCTTCACGGCTGTTCTCTTCTTCTTCGTCTTTCTGGGCGAACTGATAAAATCGAACCTCGATGTGGCCTTCAGGGTGCTGCACCCGAAGCTCCCCATCAATCCCGGCATTGTCAAGGTAAAAACCCGGCTTTCCTCACGGCTGGGAAGGATAGCCCTGGCCAACAGCATCACCCTTACCCCGGGAACCATCACCGTGGAAACGAAGGGCGATACCTTTTACATCCACTGGATCGATGCCCGGGCGAAGAACATTGAGGAATCCACGAAGGCGATTGTCGAAAAATTCGAACGCTACCTGGAGGTAATCTTTGGCTGAAACACTTTTTACCCTGGCCGGCCTCATTGCCGCGCTCGCGGGAGCGATATCATTTTTACGGCTCCTTGCCGGACCGACCGTCGCCGACCGCGCAGTGGCCCTGGATGCCATGACCATTATAGCCCTCTCGATCATCGCGGTAATCGCCATGTTCGCGGGAAGAGCAATCTATATCGATGTGGCCCTGGTCTACGGACTGGTCAGCTTTCTCGGTGTAATCGCCCTTGCCAGATTTATTGAAAGGGGAATGTGATGGAACAGATACTGCCTCTTATCGGAGGATTTGTCGCCCTGGCAGGCTCGCTCTTCCTTCTGCTGGCGTCCATCGGTCTTATCCGGATGCCCGATGTCTACAACCGGATGCAGGCGGGAACCAAGGCTACGACCCTGGGAACCCTTCTCTTCCTTGCGGGAATTACCTTCGCAGTTCCCGCATGGTGGTCCAAACTGCTCATCCTGATGCTCTTTGTCCTTCTGACCAATCCCCTTTCCAGCCATGTTCTCGCAAGGGCGGCCCATGCCGCGGGTATTCCCCTGGCCGAACGGAGCGTGCGTGACTGCCTTACCACCGACGAATGCGATGAAAGGAGCGGAGAATGAACATACTTATCGCCTTTTTCGGCGCAATAATGATTTTTGCTGCACTGTTTGCCCTCTACAGCCGCGACCTGACCTCGGCCATTCTCGCCTCCGGCGCGGTCAGCCTCGTGGCAAGTGTTCTCTACCTTGTTCTTGCCGCTCCCGACGTGGCGATGACCGAAGCGGCCATCGGTTCGGCACTTACTACCGTGGTATTCCTCTACGCCCTGAAAAGGATCCGGAACATCGAACGGGCCCGCGGAGAAGGGAAGGTAAAGGAGGACGGCGATGCTTAGGAAAATCGCGGCCCTCGCGGCCGTTGCTCTTCTGCTTCTCATGTTTCTTCCCCTTGTCCGGGATGTCCCCGAAACGGCCGCCCTCGGACGGACCGCCGAAGCGTATGCCCGCAGCGGAGTGGATGAGACCGGAGCCGTCAACCTCGTTACCGCCATCGTGGTTACCTACCGCGGACTTGATACCCTGGGAGAGGTAACCGTTCTCTTTCTGGCCACCGCGGGAATCGCCTTCCTGCTGCGAAGGGAAGGCGTCCGGAAAGCTCCCGGAGGGAAAGGGAGCAGCGGCCGGAACGCTCCGGCAGAAGCCTCGGAACTCCTGCTTACCGGCAGCCTCCTGCTTTTTCCCCTCCTCCTCCTCTTCGGAGTCTACATTTTCGTGCACGGGCACCTTACCCCCGGCGGCGGATTCCAGGGGGGTGTCGTAATAGCATCGGCGGTTCTTCTTCTCCTGCTTGCCGATCCGCAGCGGAAGATCTCCCATGGCCTTCTTACCTGGATCGAATCGCTTTCGGGTCTGTTTTTTGCCGGGATCGGCATTGCGGGCCTTGTGCTTGCGGGTGGGTTTCTCGACAACCGCATCCTTCCCCCGGGTATTCCGGGAGAGCTTTTCAGCGCCGGCGCCATTCCCCTTATCTACTCCCTGGTCGGACTGAAGGTGGGGAGCGAACTTGCAGGTATTCTCGACGCGCTGAGAAAGGAGGAAGAATGATCATCGTAACTATACTCGGGTTTGCCCTGGTTGCCGTCGGCACCTGGGGAATGCTGACCCGTGACAACATAATCCGCATTATCATCGGATTTTCCATCATCGACACGGGAATCCACCTCATCATCGTCTCCATCGGCTACATCCGCGGACGCACCGCCCCGATAATCGACGCTGCCCTTCCCGCCGCCGAGGCTGCCGCAAGGGCTGTCGACCCGATTCCCTCGGCCCTGGTGCTAACGGCAATTGTAATCGGCCTTGCAGTTACCGCCCTTATGCTTACCTTCGCGGTAAAACTGCGTGAAACGGGAACCTCTCTTTCCATCGACGAGTACAAGGAGCTGAAATGGTAAACCCTATACTGCTTATCGCCGTGCCTCTGGCCGCTGTCTTTCTTATCGGCCTGACCGAGAAGGCCGGGCGCACGCTTTCACTCATGCTTTTTTTCGGGGTGCTGCTTTTTTCGCTTTACGTTTCGGGCAGTCATCTCTACGCCGTGTTCTTCCGGGGGGTAGAGGCGGGAGAGATTTTTACCGCCGGATTCCGTCCTCCCCTTTCGATTTCCCTCAGGATGGGCCCCCTGGAGTCATTCGTCATTTTCGCTGCGGGACTCATAGCCCTGGGGGCGGCATCGACCTCCCTGCGGAGGCTCCGGGAAGCACACGCTTCGGCGCTTATTCTCTTTCTTACCATCATGCTGGGCGCGACGGGAATAATAATGACCCGCGACCTTTTCAATCTCTTCGTGTTCATGGAGATTTCCTCCATAGCGACGGCCGGAGCGGCGGTTTTCTCCCGTAACAGACGCAGTCTGGAGGCGGGGTTCAAGTACCTTATCGCCGGGGGAATCGCATCGACCCTCTTTCTGATCGGAACCATCTATCTCTACCGGATTACGGGAAGCCTCTATCTTTCCGACATAGCCGCAGCCCGGCCCTGGCTTTCCGCCGCCGGCTTTACCGCGGCTTTTCTGGTTGCAGCGGCCATTCTGGTAGAGCTGAAACCCTATCCGGCCAACGGCTGGGCCCTGGACTACTACCAGGGAGTCGATCCCCTCATCGTATCGGTCGTGGCAACGGTCAATTCCGCGGCGATGATGCTCGCCCTCTGGAAGGTGCTTCCCCTGGCCGGCCCCGCGGTCATCGGCGCCGTCATGGTGACGGGAACCATCACCTTCTTCTTTTCAAACCTTGCGGCCTTGCGGCAGAAGGACAGGCGGCGGCTTCTCGGCTATTCAAGCGCCGCCCAGACCGGTCTCCTGCTCACGGCAATCGCAATGACCGCCGCGGGTATGTTTGGTGCCCGAAGCGCCCTGGTGGTGCTGGCCGGCTTTTTCCTGAACCATCTGATTGCGAAGGCCGCCCTTTTCTGGCACACCGGCAAGGCCGAAAGCGGAAAAGGAAGCGGGAAACTGCCGGGAAGAAGTGCGGCCCTGGTCTTCGGAATTTCCCTCCTGGCCCTCGCAGGGCTGCCTCCCTTCCCCGGATTCTGGGCGAAGTGGAGCATGATTACCCGGCTTCTGCCGGACCTTTTCCCCGGGGCGGGACTTATCGCCGGGGCGATCCTCCTGGGATCCCTTTTCGAGGCAGCCTACCTTCTGCGCTGGTTCGGTTCGGTACTCTCCGGTCTGCGGGAGGGTGCCGCGAGACTCCTGCCAACGGCAGCCGGAAGTGCAGCGGCACTCCTGCTGACGGCTCTCGGCCTCGGCGGAGGGCTTATCCTCGGCATGCCTGCAATGGTGCTCTACTGGAGCGCCGGAGCGGCCGTCATTCTCATGCTGACCGCCCGCATGCCTTCCCGGCTCGGCGGCCTTCTTACCCTGGCCCTCGTGGCGGGTTTCGGCTGGTGGAGCTTCCCCCTCACCTCGGGGCTGGCGCGCTTTTTCTGGATCATTTTCATTCCGGGCGGCTCTCTGGTGCTCTTTTCCGGCCTTGCCCTGAAGGGAAAAAAGTGGTTCTGGCCCGCGGCCGGGACGACCGTTCTCGCCCTGGGACTGCTTACCATCGCTTCCACCCCCCTGGAGTTTTTCTTTGCCTGGGAGGTAATGACCCTGGCGAGCTATCTCCTGATTATCCGGGGCGGAGATATCCTCAAGGCGGCTTCGGCGGCTTACCGCTACATTCTGTTTTCCCTGGGCGGCGCCTTCGCCATGCTGGCGGGTCTTGCCCTCAGCGGAGCGGGCACCGCGCGGAGCCTTTCGGAGCTGAGCCCTCCCGGAACCCTTGCGATCCTGCTTATCCTGACCGGCTTTATGGTCAAGATGGGATCGGCGCTTCTCCATGTCTGGCTGCCCGATGCCTACGGGGAAGCCGAGGATGAGGCGACGGCTCTCCTCTCGGCCATACTGAGCAAGGCGGGAGTCTTCGGACTTTTCGCCGCCGGTACAATACTTGCAGGTTCGGCCATGCCGCTTTTCGCAGGGCTTCCCGGCCTGGATGTTCCCTTTATCCTCCGCTGGGTCGGAGCGGCGACGGCGCTCTTCGGCGCCCTTCTCGCGGTCTTCCAGGAGGATGTGAAGCGGCTCCTCGCCTACTCGAGCATGAGCCAGCTGGGCTATGTCCTTATCGCCTTCGGCACCATGAGCAGTCTGGGCTGGACGGCGGGTCTCTACATTACCTTTATGCACGCCCTCTTCAAGATAATGCTCTTCCTGGCCGCCGCAGGGGTCATTCTGCGAACCGGGACCCGGAACATGTACGAAATGGGGGGGCTTATCAAGAAAATGCCCCTTACCTTCCTTTCGGCCCTTATGGCGATTATCGCCGCCTCCGGGGTTCCTCCCCTGGCGGGATTCGGCTCCAAGTGGCTGCTTTATACATCGCTTATCGAATCGGGACACTACCTTGTGGCCGCGGTCGCCTTTTTTGCGAGCACCATAGCCTTTCTCTATCTCTTCCGCTTCATTCACGCGGTATTCCTGGGTCAGCTCAAGACGGAGCACCGGGAGGTACGGGAAGCTCCTCTTCCCATCATCCTTCCCCAGCTCCTCCTTTTTATACCCCTCATGGCGGTCTCCACCTTTCCCAGGTACCTGGTCGATACCGCTTCGGCCATCGCCGGAAACTTCTTTGCGGTGAACTTCCGCTGGGAGGGTTTCAGTCTGATAAGCAGCCTCGGCTACTGGAACGCCACCGCCATTATGGCGGTTACCGCCGGAGCCTTCGCCCTGCCCCTCATCTGGTTGATCATAATTCAGAGAAAGCCCCGGAAGGTGGGACAATTCAACATAGTTTTCGCCGCCGAACGCCCCTACCGGCCCGAAACCACCCACGCGGCCTACAACTTCTACATGCCCTACCGCCTGGCCCTCGGCTTCCTGGTCAAACCGGGGGCCGAACGCTTCTGGAACGGCATAAGCGAGGCCGCAAATGCCCTCGCGGGCGCCTTCAGGCGCATCTACTCCGGTAACGCCCGCTCCTACGCCCTCACCATCGTACTGTACGTAACGGTGCTCTACCTCTTCACCTGGAGGATCTTCTGATGGATATTTCTACCTTTCAGCCGATGCTGGTAAAGCTCGGCTATGCCGCGGTGAGCCTCTTCGTCATCCTTAACTACGGTCTCCTCCTTATGGGGACCATGGCCAAAATCCAGGCCCGGGTTCAGGGACGTTACGGTATCCCCGTCTGGCAGCCCTATATCGATATAATCAAGAACAACGCCAAGCGGACCTCCATTACCCACGGAGTCATGTTTTATCTGGGTCCGGTCTTCCGTCTTGCCGGGGGAATAGGAACCTACCTTTTCATCCCCGCCGTTTTCGGATCGGTAATATTTTCCAATTTCAGCTTCTCCGGAGACCTTCTCCTGGTTATCTATTTTATTTTCTTCGGACAGCTGGGAATGGCACTTGGAGCCGGGGAGAGCGGACATCCTCACAGCCCCATCGGGGTAGCCCGGGGACTGAGCCAGATGACCGCCTTCGAGGTCCCCTTCACCCTCGCCGTGCTTGCCCTGGCAATACAGCACGGCACCCTCTCGATTACCGAAATTGTCGCCGCCCAGCAGGCCTCGGTCTTCTCATGGACCCTTTTTACCAATCCCCTGGCGACAATAGCGGGGCTTATCGCCTTCCTGGGAATGAGCATGCATGCGCCCTTCAGCGTGGTCATTGCTCCCCAGGAAATCCCGATCGGCCCTCCCACGGAGTTCCACAGCAACTACATGGGACTCCTGCAGACCAACCGGGCCATCTTCAACGGGGCCAAACTGGTACTCTACATGAATCTCTTTTTCGGAGGGGCAACAAACCTCCTTGAAATGGTGATCAAAACATTCTGCATCTACCTTATTACCGTAATTGTCGGAGTCTCCTTCCCGAGGTTCCGCACCGACCAGTCTATCCGCTTCTTTCTGGGTGTTCCCACCCTCATCGGTCTTGCCGGACTGGCGGTGGCCATATGGTAGACAGCAGCAGCCGAGGAGAAGATACAGTGAACGAGGAAATGGAAGCATCCCGCCGCTCGGCGGATTCCGTAATGTCCGCTGCCGACGACAAAGTGCTTTTCTGCGATACCCGCCCCCAGGTTGAAAAACCCTTCCGGGGAGTCTGGGAAAAATTTCTGAACTGGGCACGGGCAAACAGCATATGGATACTCGGCTTCGGTACGGGATGCGGAGCCATCGAGCTTCGCCCCCTCATGACCAGCCGCTTCGACATGTACCGTTTCGGGGTCCAGCCCCGCCCGACTCCCAGGCAGTCGAGCCTCTTTATTATAGGCGGCTACGCATCGGTCAAAACCCTCAAACGGATTGTCCGCAGCTACGAGCAGATGCAGGGGCCGAAGTTCGTCATGGCCCTGGGGAGCTGCACCATAAACGGGGGCATGTACTGGGACAGCTACAACACCATAAACCGGATTGATCAGTACATACCGGTGGATGTCTATGTAACCGGCTGCATGCCCCGGCCCGAGGCTCTTCTTGCCGGCATCATGAAGCTCAAGGAGCTTATCCGGGAAGGAAAGGGAGAGGGAGCGAACCTCTACGCCGAAAACTTCGACTGGTACAAAGCGAACCAGAAGAAGGTCATCAAGGACTGGAACATGCCGGATTACAACTGGTAAGGAGAAAGCGTGAACTACCAGCAATACGAAACAGATTTCGGCGCGAAAATGCTGCCATCCGGTCAGGATACGGTCGCATTCATACAGGCGCCTGCGGAACGGGCGGCGGAACTTATACGCCGGCTCAAGGAAAAGGAAGGATTTGCACACCTGGTGTTTCTCACGGCGGTGGATTATCCGGAAAAAGAGCAGTTTATGCTCTCCTACATGCTGCACAGCTATGACGGGAAGCGGGATATCTGCGTTCAGGTTTTTATCGGACGCGATGCTCCGACCATGGAGTCGATACACCGGCTCTGGGCCCAGGCCGCTACCTACGAACGGGAGCTGAAGGAGATGTTCGGAATCGAGTTCCCCGGCAGCCCCGACCTCAATGTGCCCTTTATTCTCGAGGGCTGGGACGACATTCCCCCGATGCGCCGTGACTTCGACACGAAGCAGTTCAGCGAAGATACCTACTTCCCCCGGCCGGGCCGGTTTACAAAAGACCCCGAAACGGAAATGCGTAAAGCACTTTATCCCGACGGAGAGCGGCGATGAGCAGGAGAGACAGAATGAAATTAAAACAGCCGGCGGGCCCGGTACTCAGCCACCCCGAAGCACCATGGCTCGACCGGCCGCAGTATGACCTGACATCCGGAAAGTACCTGAAGCTGTGGCAGGGACCCCAGCATCCCGGCATTACCGGAAACATGAGCCTCGAGCTGACAATGTGCGGCGAAGAGGTGGTGGACGGAAGGACCCATGTGGGATACCTGCACCGCGGCTTTGAAAAGCTCATGGAGCGGCGCACCTGGATCCAGAACTTCCCCATCGTCTGCCGTATCTGCGTTCCCGAACCCGACTTCAACGAATACCTCTACGCCGCGGGAGTGGAGCAGCTCTCGGGCGTAAAGGCTCCGGAGAAGGCGCAGTGGCTGCGCACCCTTACCCTCGAGATGGCGCGCCTTGCGAGCTTTCTCATGTGGATCGGCGGACAGGCCGGGGCCTTCGGCCACGGGACCATCGGACAGTGGGGAGTCACCCACCGGGACTACATCCTGGATCTCTTCGAAGAGCTCTCCGGAGGTCGAATATATCATATGTATATAATCCCCGGAGGAGTCCGCTCGGACCTTCCCGAAGGCTTCGAGAAACGGACCCTGGCGGTAATGGAAAAGGTTGAGCGCCTGCTCGACGATATAAAGCTGGTGCTCTTCAACAACGCGGTCTACAAAATGAGAGCAAAGAACCTCGGCGTCATCCGGCCGGAAATGGTGGACCCCTTCGGCATCACCGGCCCCAACGCCCGTGCCGCCGGATTTGCCCGGGACACCAGAAAGGACACTCCCTACCTGGTATACGACAGGCTCGATTTCGAAGTTATTACCTCGGACTATTCCGACGCCTACAACCGTTCATGGGTACGGCTTCTGGAAATGTACCAGTCCATCGACCTGATACGGCAGATATTCGACCGGATGCCCCGGACCGGTCCATTTCACGGTGAAATTCCCAACGTTCTTCACTGGAAGATTCCGGAAGGCCAGTGCTACCTCCGGGCCGAATGCACCAGGGGAGAATACGGCTACTACATGGTGAGCGACGGATCGGGATATCCGAGGCGGGTCTACGTGCGGGGACCAAGCTACACCCATGCGGTCAGCCTCCTCGAATACCTGCTGCCAGGCACCAACATGGCCGACATTGCAGGGCTAATGGTAAGCCTTCACACCTATCCGCCGGAAATAGAGAGGTAAGATGATGATACTGAAGGATTTGATCGCTCCCTTCGGAGTATGGAAACGGGCCGCCGAACGGCCCTATACGGTTAAAGACCCCCTGACCGAACGGCCCGGGGCCCCCCGCTACCGGGGCTTTCACATAAACGATCAGGATGCCTGTGTCGGCTGCGGAACCTGCGAGACCATCTGCCAGAACGCCGCAATCGACATGGTTCCCGTTGAGGGCAGAAGCCCGAAAGACGGGGACAGCGCCCTGCGGCCGAAAATTGACTACGGCCGCTGCTGCTGGTGC
>NPIE01014586.1_pt1 | contig 41855 bp, 38 predicted proteins | sample 8637661 | NCBI WGS metagenome assembly NPIE01 (sample SAMN07420842, study PRJNA396082) | bioreactor metagenome | isolation source: sample BA12 brine-fed electro-methanogenic bioreactor BA | place: Japan: Kochi | collected 2016-12-09 | reverse complement strand
CTGGGAGTCTGTGACCGGTTGGGGGGTCTCTGGATCATGAAACCGCCTGAACCCATGATATTCTTTTTTATTCCAGATTCGGGTGAGACTCTCCTGTCCGATATTTCCAAAAGAGAGGGGATAACAAGATGAGAGGGGGTTTTGAAAGGTCCGGCCCAACGCGCTTGGGCAGTCGGTTTGGGAAAGAGAGGGTGAGGTAAAAACACAGGGACTGACTTCTCCGGTCACACTGACCACGCATGCGTAACAGATGTTTTCGCTGCAAGGCACTGATTGATCCTGAAAATCAGATCGCTTGTAGCCAAAAATCAGGTTTTCTTTTTCTGCTTCCCGGGCAACTGCCTCCAAACCGCGGAGAAAGTAAGGGTGTTCTTCCGGTCGGGTAAAAAGCGATTCTGACCGCAGGGCTTGTGTCATGATCAAGGTCATGTTGCTGCAAACCACCTGTTTTGCCCCCACCCTTTTTGCAAGCCCCACCAATGCATCCAGTTCATGGAAGTTGGATGCCGTCATAAGGTAGGCTAAATGCAGATCCGGACCTGGAGCCCCCTTTTGTGCCCGGATCTGCTGAAGAAGACCAAGATTTTCAATGATTTTCACAAGATCCGTGCCCCGTCGGATTCGATTATGGGTGGCCGGAGTTGTGCCGGCAAGGCTGACGCTCAAAATATCTGTTTGAAGGTCCACAAGCCTGGAGATGGTTTCCCCGGTGAGCAACATGCCGTTGGTGGTGAAGCCGACACGCTTGCCTTTTGCTTTGCACCGCCGGATCATATCAAAGATATCCGGATTCAGGAGGGGTTCCCCCCACCCCTGGAGATACACAAGGCGGGTATACCCAAGATAGGGAATAAGCTGCTTAAAAAGTGTGATCCCCATATTCTGTTTGTGATGGATCAGGGGCTGGGGGCAATAGATACAGGCGGCATTGCATCGGGTTGAGACCTCTACCTGGATCCAGTCAAGCTCGGGACTGCCAATCCTATCAAGTATTTTGTTAATCCACTGGCCCATGATGATGATCCTTAGATCCGAGGCATCCTGACAATCATGGTTTGAAACCCGGCGGATACTTCAGGCTGTCCCGAATCATTTCTGACCCTTTGGCAGGCGCCTCAAAGTCGGTGTAATAAACGGCCGTGGCCCTGATGTCGCCCTCTTCAATCACATAGGCCATGTGACGGGCGCCGGGGATCAGCTGGGCCAGAGATCCGATTCCAAAAATGAAGAATAGAATCATGATGATTCCCATGACCAGTTTCAGCCAGGGGTTGACCCCGGCCTGGGGAAAGAACGCCTGCCAGGCCGGGGGGGTTGTATTTTCTTTTTCAGCCGTCACGGTTTAGATTCCGGCAGTTACTTCGGGGAAGACAAGATAGAACATGATGTAAGCCACGACCAACGTGATAACGAGCTGAAAACTCTGGCCGAAAACATATAGAGTAATGGGTTTGCCTCCCTTGAAATAGGGGCCGAACTCCTTGAAGTTGGTCTCAAGGCCGATGCAGGTGAAGGCCAGTACAAAGAACCACTCCCGGACGGCCCTGGTAAAACCTCTCAAAACCCCGTGGTCGATAAGGACGGCGCTCACGTCCTTGCCGATGCTCTGGTCAATTATAGAGAAGACGATGGATGCGATGATGAATCCGACAACAAACTTGGGGAACCGGTACCAGATTTCCCACCAGCTTACACGCAAGCCCTCCTTGCAGTCCACCCGGGTACACCAGTAAATCGCCACGCAAAATGCGACAACACCGATCAGAACATTCTGGATCATCTTGATCGTGGCTGCAACATAAAGGGCCTTTTCACCATAGAAGGCCCCGGCGGCGGCCACTGCACCTGTGGAATCGATGGTGGCACCCATCCATGCACCGGCCAGAATCTCGGGCAACCCTACCATTCTGGCAAAGGCGGGCTGGGCCACCATGCAGATAGCTGTGAAGACCATGGAAAGGCCTATGGCAAGGGTCAATTCCTCTTTCTTGGCCCTGCAGGCCGCAGCCGTGGCAATGGCAGCTGAAACACCACAGACGGACATATCAGCGGAAATGGTTATGTTCAATGTCTTGGAGGGTATTTTGATAATTTTTTGTCCCACCCAATAGGTCAAAATCAGGGTGATGGGCGTACAGATCCAGGCAAGGAAAATACCGGGCTTTCCAATGGCGAGAATCTTGCCGAAAAGGATTTCAGCCCCGAGAAGAACCAAACCTGTTTTGATGAAGAATTCGGTGGCCACGGCAGGCTTCACCCAATTGGGGGTTCCGATGGTATTGCTGATGAGCAGGCCGAAAATGATGGCCCACAAAGGGTATCCAAATCCCCAGTGTTTCATCAGGTCCTGGGTTTCCGCCAAATAGGCCAGCACGGAAAGAAAGAAAACAAAAATGAATCCCAGAAAAAATTTTCCAAAAGACTGACCCATGATGGCTTTGCCAATACCGAAAAAAGCACCTAGGATCAGACACAATCCAATGAGATAGGGAATGCGGTTAAATGGCTTGACAGTGGCTTTGGCCTTGGCCTTGGATGTCTTGCTCTTTGCGTTTTGCCAGGCTTTTATCTCCTTGTCAGCCGCCTCATTCAGGGCCGTATCCTTGAAGGAGGCGGCTGCCGCTGCTGCCTGGGAAGAAGCCGCCGCTGCAAGGGAAGCTTCCTCAGCCGCCTTGGCCTTCTCAAAAGCTTCTTTGGCAGAGGCGCTCATTTTATCCGCGGTCTCCTGGCTCCGAACCAGTGCCGCCAGGGGATTGTTTTTCCAGCCGCTGGGGGCAGCAAGAAAATTGGCAATGGTTTTGGCAAAAGTCTGATCCGTCCCACGGATAGCCCGCTTGGCTGAAGAGGCATTGTACCATTCAATGGTTTTGAAGGGTGCCCTGGCAGCCTCTTCCTTTAAAATTGAATTGTACTTGGCCAGGTTTTCCTTCATATTGGGCGGGGGATTCGGAAGAAAGATGAGCATGCCGACAATGAGCAGGAAAAATCCCATCCAGATACCCATCCAGTCTTCCTTGGTATAAAGATCCCGAAGTGATGTCTTGCCGGTTTCGATGACAACATAATCAGGTTCTTTTTGTTGTTTTATGGCATCGGCATTCATTGTTTTCCTCCTTCCCTGTTTGATGTGTGAACGTCTAAATAGAATTAGACTATCGGGGGAAAGCACAATTCCCTTTCCAGGAAACATAGCAATAAATGCGCCACACTCTTAACAAACACGTTCACAATAAAAAAAAGCAAATTGTATATGAATAACAAATAGTTAAGATCATTTCCATCTGACCCCCCAGAAGTCCATTTTTCAGTTTTTTTTACTAACGGTTGTCGGTTTTTTTTACACTGTGTATACCATTTTTTCAGACATTCCCGGCGGCATCAGGAACTGGTGGCTGAAGCCAGAAAAATGCTCTCCGGAAACGCCTGATCATTTTCTCAGCAGCAGGCGCTGAATGATTTCCTCCAGAAAAATGAAAAACAGGGTGCGGGATTTTTCGTAGGGCTTGAGATGGGCCGGCTGGGCCGTGCGGGAAAGCCAGAAGATTTTATCGCACTGGCTGAACAGATCCGTGTTGTACTCCTCAACCAGAATGGCCACGGTGGCCCCTTTTCGTTTCGCCCCTTCATAGATCTGCTCAAAGGATTTAAACCGGCCGGTTTCCGTGAGGATCAGCAGCAGGGTGTCGTCATCCACCAGGTTGGTCAGGGTCACCTCGTCGGAGACGGCCATGGCAAGCCTGTCCGAACAGTTCTGGAACCGGTACTCAAAATACCTGGCACAGAGCAGCGAAGGGCCGTATCCGAAAAGGGTGATTTTCCCGTGCTCCTCAATCAGCGCCAGCAGGTCATCGATCATGCCGCCGTCAAAGGTATCGATAAAGGACCTGACCCGGCTCAGCTCGTCTGAAGCAGCAGCCGGCGGGATTTTTTTTCCATACAGAAAATCCAGGTACTGCCGGTAGCTGCCGAACCCCAGTTTCTTGACAAACTTGGATATCTTGGACACGGAGCATCCACAGAGTCCGGCGGCCTGGTTGATCCGTATGGCCGGCATGGTCCGGCTGTGCCGGATCATCTGTTCATGGATCTTTTTTTCCAGCGGATTCAGTGCGCTGACGTCCAGATTAATCATCTTTTTGATCCCCGTTTCCGTTAAACCATAGAACAATGGCAGACTGTAGCATCCTTTTGCTGCAGCGACAATGGAAATTTTTCCATTTTTTGTTGCTTTTATGCAATATTATGGAAAAATTTCCATTTTTTATTGACACGGTTCCCCCATCCATTTAGAATTCCGCCATCACAAAAAAACAGGGAGGATCCCTTGATCCTGCCGCACACCATTCAGACTCAGGAGGTCCGCCAGTGGACAAAGACCATATCATTCAAATGCTGGGCGAAATGCTTTCGCCCTCCCAGGTGAATACAGACAGCGAAGACCTGTATGATGCCTCGGCAGACCGGTACAAGAAATACGCCAAGGTCCGGCGGGTCCTGGATGTGCCCGTGCCCGCGGCCATCGTGTACCCGAAAACGGCCGAAGAAGTCAGCCGGGTCCTGTCCTTCTGCAACGAACACGGGGTCAACGTCATCCCCCGGGCCGGTAAAACCGCCACGGAAGGGGGACTGGAAAACTGGAAGGAAAACACCGTGGTGATCGATGCGCTGCATCTGGATAAAATACTGAAGATCGATGCTTATAACATGCAGGCCACGGCCCAGGCAGGCGTGCCCCTGCAAGTGCTGGAGGATGCGGCCCGGGAAAAAGGACTGACCACGGGCCACTCCCCTCAGTCCAAACCCGTGGCCAAGCTGGGCGGGCTGGTGTCCACCCGGAGCATCGGGCAGTTCTCCACTCTGTACGGAGGGATCGAAGACATGGTGGTGGGGCTGGAGTGCGTGTTTCCCGACGGCCACATCGCCCGGATCAAGAACGTGGCCCGGCGGTCCGGCGGTCCGGATATCCGGCACATTGCCATCGGCAACGAGGGCACGCTCTGCCACATCACGGAAGTGACGGTGAAGCTGTTCCGGTTCTACCCGGAAAACAACCGGTTTCACGGGTATCTGATCAAAGACATGGAAACCGGGATTCAGGTGCTGCGGGAGGTAATGGTCAACGGGTTCCGCCCGTCCGTGGCCCGGGCGTATTCTGAAGAGGATGCAGCCCAGCACTTTTATCATTTCCACCAGGGCAGATGCGTTCTGCTTTTCATGAGTGAAGGCCCAAAAGGCATTGTGGATGCAACCGGTGATGCCATTGAAGCAGCCGTGGAAAAATTCAAAGACGGCATCATCGACCCCGTGGACCCCAAGCTGATCCAAGACTGGTTCAACCACCTGAACTGGTCCCAGAAAGACATTGACGATGAAATGGAGGGAATGAAGGAAAAGGATGCCCACGCCGGGTTCACCACGGAGGTTTCCGCGGACTGGGAAACCATCCCCAAAATCTACAACCGCGTGATGCAGCGGATCCGGGAAGAATACCCCCGGGCCCACGACCTGACCCTGCTGGGGGGCCACTCCTCCCACAGCTATATCAACGGCACCAACATGTACTTTGTCTACAACTACCGCATCCACTGCGCGCCTGAGGACGAGATGCGGGTCTACCACCATCCTTTGCAGCGGATCATTGTTGAAGAGACCCTCAAACTCGGCGGATCCATGTGCCATCACCACGGGATCGGCAAATTCAGAAACGAATGGACCAGGGAGGAGCACGGCTCTGCTTATTACATGCTGGAAAAACTCAAACAAAGCTTTGACCCCAACGGCATCATGAATTTCGGCACCATCTTCCCCCAGGCGGACGGGGAAAAATACCAGCAGTAAGGGGGGATGAGAGATCTGACCACCGATGCCCATGAACCTCATCTGCACCGTCACGTTTGTGCCTGACCCGGACCGCCTCACGGCCGGATCCCGGGGACTGATCCTGAATCCGGACGACGCCTGCGCACTGGCCTTTGCCCTGGCTGTGAAGTCCCGAGATCCCGGGGTCACGGTCGAGGCGGTCACCCTGGGCCCCCTGTGTGTCCGCCCACACATGGAGGACCTGCTGCGGCTTGCCGTGGACCGGGGCACGCTGATCTGGGATCACGGGCTTGAAGGCAGCGACGGGTTTGTGACAAGCAACGTGCTCAGTCGGTATATTGCGGGCCGTCCCTGTGACTGTGTGCTCACGGGCACCCATTCCCTGGACGGGGGTTCCGCCCAGGTGCCCGCGCAGATCGCCGAAAGCCTGGGCCTGGACCAGATGGCGGGGATCATCCGGATCGATCCGGACCGGTTCGACCGCACCAGGGCCGTGTTCCAGGCCGTGGATGAGACGGGCGTGACCACCTGGGAAATGGCTCTGCCGGGGGTTCTGAGCCTGACCCGGGAAAGCGGCTACACACTGCCCTACCCCGCATTGACCGACCTGCGCCGGGACGTGTCCGAAGAATTGACGATTCTCACCAGCCGGGACCTGGGGTTTTCCGCAAACGAGGTGGGCCGTGCCGGGGCCCTGACCCGCGTGGCCGCCTCAAGTCCTGTGACTTACGGGGAAAAAGACCCGGAGATCGTGGGCCTGGATCACCACGGCATCACCCGGGTGGTTGCGTTTCTGAAAAAACAGGGGGTGGGCCGATGAAAAAAACCTGCATATTTCAGGACACGGAAACCCCGGAAAACACAATAGATCTGCTGGCCGCAGCCGAGCGTATGTACGGCCGGAATGGGTTCGAATCCCATGTGGTCCTGGTGAATGCGCCGCCTGGAACATTCACGGGCCGGTGCCAACATGTGATCCAGGTGGCCGAAGCCCTGGCCGTGGATCACGATCCCCGGGCCATGGCGGAAATCCTGGAAACCCTGCACCAGACTTACGGGTTCGACAGCATCCTGATTCCCGGTACCACCCTGGGGAAAATGATTGCCCCGCGCCTGGCATGGCGGCTGAAGACGGGGCTGGCAACCGGCGTGACAGACATCACCGTCCGGGACGGGCGGATCGAACTCACCCGGCCGGCCGGATCGGGAACGATGCTGGAAACCATCTTTTTGGAGGGGCCGGGTCCCGTGATCATGACCATCCGCACCAATGCGTTTGACCATTCCCCGGAACCGGCCGTGTCGACCCGGATCAGTCACTATTCCCGGCCGGTGACCACCCGCAGCACCCTGACCCGCGTGGGTGTCGAACAAAAAATCGAAACCCGGGATATCCGGGATTACGAAGTGCTGGTGGCCGGCGGGGGCGGTGCGGCCCGCTGCTTTCAGAAACTGACACCCCTGGCGGATGCCCTGAACGGGGCCGTGGCCGCCAGCCGGACACTGGTGGACCAGGGCATTGCCCAGCGGGCCATCCAGGTGGGCCAGTCCGGAAAAACCGTTTCACCGAAGGTGTACCTGGCGCTTGGCATTCACGGCAGCATGCAGCATCTGGCAGGCCTGAGGGGATCGGGATCCATCATCGCCGTAAACACATCGCCCCACGCCCCCATCTGCCGGCTGTCGGATCTGGTGGTTCAGGGGGATGCCTGTGAATTCATCGAAAAGCTCATGGACAAACTGACATGCAATCGACACAAAACCACTTAGAAAATGAGGAACAGACATGGAACTGACGGATTTCACTATGGGCTTTTTTTCCCTGGCAGGAAAGAACGCCGTGGTCACGGGGGGAAATACCGGGCTGGGACAGGCGTTTTCCGTAGCTCTTGCAAAAGGGGGTGCCAACGTACTGGCCGCAAGCATCATGGCGGATGACGGCACCACCCGGCAGTGGGTGGAAGCCTGCGGCACAGCCTATCATTATGTGAATGCCGACATCACGGCCGAAGGCGAATGCCGGCGGATCGTGGACGAATGTGTGGACGTCTTCGGCCGCATTGACATCCTGGTGAACTGCGCCGGGATCTGCATCAATGTGGAAGACGTCACTCAGTATACCCGGAAGGAATGGGACCAGATGGTGGCCGTCAACCTGACGGCGGCGTTTGAGATGACCCATGAGGCGTGCAAGCCCATGATCCGTCAGAAACGGGGAAAAATCGTCAACATCGCCTCCCTGTATTCGTTTCTGGGCGGGCAGTGGTCCCCGGCCTATGCCGCCACCAAACACGGGATTGTCGGGCTGACAAAATCCATGTGCGATGAACTGGCACAGTTCAACATCCAGGTCAACGCCATTGCTCCGGGGTATTTTGCCACGGAACTCACGGCCAAAACCCGGAAGGACCCGAAACGCAATGCCGAGATCCTCGCCCATATCCCGGCCAACCGGTGGGGATGGACCGCGGACCTCATGGGGGCCTGCATTTTTCTGTGTTCGGATGCGGCCGATTATGTGAACGGTACCGTGCTGACCGTGGACGGCGGGTACCTGATCCGGTAATCAAAGGAGATTTCATGGAAAAAAAATATATTCTAGCCATTGACGGCGGGACCCAGAGCACCAAGGTGGCGGTTTTTGATACACGGGGCCATGAAATCTGTTCCGAATCGGTCCGGCTTCAGCCCATTCATTTCTATGGGAACTCCCGGGCCGAACATCCGGACGATGACCTGTGGGAGAGCCTGAAAACCGCCTGCCGCCGACTGTTTGACAAATTTGACACAGACCGGCACCCGATCATCGGTGCGGGTCTCTGCTCGATCCGGTGCTGCCGGGCCCTGCTCCGGACCGACGGCACCCTGGCATCCCCGGTGCAGAGCTGGATGGACCTGCGGCTGGCCGCCCCTTACCGCCACGAGGATGATGCCGTGCGCTATGTCACCACAACCACGGGCTATTTGACTCACCGTCTCACCGGAGAAACCCGGGACACCCGGTCCAATTACGTGGGGTCATGGCCCATCGATCCCGGCACCCTGGACTGGTTCGAGGACAAAGCGAAGTTCGATGCCTTTACCACCCCCCGGGAGATGCTCTTCGATCTGGTCGATCCCTCCAGCGTGCTGGGGACCGTCACGGAAGCTGCCAGCCGGGCCACGGGCATCCCCGCGGGCATCCCGGTGGTGTCCACGGCCAATGACAAGGCTGTGGAAGGCCTGGGGGCCGGGCTCAAAGATGACGGCACCGTGCTGGTATCCCTGGGCACCTATATCACCGCCATGATGATGGGAACGAAATCCGGCACCGGTGCCACCCATTACTGGAGCAACCCGGGGGCCGTTCCCGGTGAATACCTGTATGAGAGCAGCGGCATCCGCAGGGGAATGGCCACGGTGACCTGGGTCAAGGAACTCATGGGGTCGGACGTGGTAGAGGCGGCGGACCGCCTGGGGCTCTCCCCGGAAACCTGGCTGAATGCGGCCGCCGCCGACGTTCCTGCCGGGTGTGACGGCCTGTACACCGTGCTCAACTGGCTGCCCGCCCCGTCCCGCCTCCATGACCGGGGCATGATGATCGGTTTCAACAGCACCCACAAAGGGATCCACATGTTCCGCTCCGTCCTGGAAGGCATTGCCCTGACCATGAAAAACAACGCCCAGTCCATGTGTGATGAAATGGGTGCGGCACTGACCAATATTATCGTCAGCGGAGGCGGATCCAACGGAGACCTGTTCATGCAGATCTTTGCCGATGTCTTCGGCGTGCCGGCTCACAGAAACGAAATCAACGGCTCCGCAAGCATGGGGGCGGCCATCTGCGCGGCACTGGCTTTAAAGATTTATGACAGCCGGGAAGAAGCCGTCGACCGGATGGTACGCCGCAGGGATACGTTTACACCCATCCGGGAGAATGCCGACCTCTACCGCCGGATCAATGAGGAGGTGTATCAGCATATCATCCCGGAAACCGACGACCTGCTGAAGCGGTCCCACCGGATTTTTCATCCCCACCCGGCGTGACCCGCCCGGCATTCCCGAAATATCAAACAGACCAGATGAATGCGGTGCCTCCCAGCCAATCGCAATCTTTGGACATTATCTTGACATTGATCTGAATATGGACTAAATTCAGATCAAATTAATAATGGAGGCAGGATGAAACTCAGCGAATCGGTAAAACCCATCAGCTATTTTAAAGCACACGCTTCAGAAATTATTCGGCAGATCGCTGAACGGCGGCAACCCATGGTGATCACACAAAACGGGGAAGCCAAAGCGATTCTCCAGGATATTGTCCAGTATGAACAGACCCAGGAAAGCCTTGCCATGCTGAAAGTGCTGGCCCAAAGCAGAAAAAGCCTCAAAACCGGGGATCACAGACCCGTTGCCGATGTTTTCCAAGATCTGAAAAAAAAAATCAGGGAAGACCAGTCTGAATGAAATACACAGTTCATGTGATTTCTGATGCGGAAAAAGATCTTTTTGACATTTATGACTATATCAAAAAAGCGGGGTATCCGCAAAACGCAGAAAGAATTTTTTCAGACATCGAAACGGCCTGTTGCAATCTGTCGTACCATCCGGAAAAAGGTCATTATCCTCCAGAACTTCAAAGAATCGATGTGTATGAATACCGTGAAATCATAGTAAAAGTTTACCGCATTATCTACCAGATCATCGAGTCAGATGTATTTATCCACTGCATTCTCGACGGCCGGCGGAATATCCCGGAAATACTTCAGCAACGTAATCTGAGATAGACCGTATATAAATTCTTGACGCAATTTGCCGGCCGATGATATCTATGGCCAACAATGACCCGCATTTATGAAGGAACCCCGCATGACCCCCCAGGATCTTACCCGGCTGCTGTCTGATGTGGCAGAGGGCCGGAAAACCGTCACAGACGCACACAAAACACTCACGGGTTTGACATTTGAATCACTGGACTATGCCCGGATCGACCATCACCGGTCTCTTCGCAAAGGATTTCCGGAAGTGATCTTCGGCCAGGGAAAGACCCTTGCCCAGATTACCGGTATTCTGGAAACCATGATCCCCAGGGAAAATGTGATCCTGGTGACCCGGATCGACCCGGCCATGGCAGAGCCGCTGGCGGCCCATTTTCCCGATGCGTCGTATTTCCCGGAGGCCCGGCTGCTGCGGATCCAGAAAACTGATCCCGTCATCACGGGGACCGGCACCATTCTGGTCATCACGGCCGGCACCTCGGACATCCCCGTGGCGGAAGAAGCGGCCCTGACGGCCCGGGCCATGGGCAACCGGGTCGACACCCTGTTTGACGTGGGTGTGGCCGGTATCCACCGGCTGTTCGCCCACAGGGAGATGATCCAGCAGGCCGGGGTGATCATTGTGGCCGCGGGAATGGAAGGGGCCCTGCCCTCAGTGGTGGCGGGCATGGTGGGGGCGCCCGTCATTGCCGTTCCCACCAGTATCGGATACGGCACCAGCTTCGGGGGCATGACCGCGCTGTTAGGCATGCTCAACTCCTGTGCCTCCAACATTGCCGTGGTCAACATTGACAACGGGTTCGGGGCCGGGTACATGGCATCGGCCATCAACCATGTGGGAGTCGACACCCATGGAGGAGCAGACAACAATCGCCGGAAATGACACAAAAAACCCGCGGCCTGAATTTTTTTGTTGACACGTCATGGATTTATATATAATGAATTAACTTTAAAGAGAGTAAATATGACATGACACCCGCAATGACAAGCATACTACTGGTAGTCCTCATTATTATCGTGGAGGTGATTATTGACACCTCCAGGCGACGGGGCTCCTAGTGGCATAAACCGATTACAGGTAAAAAAAGCCGTTATCAGCCCCGAGGGGGGCAGATAACGGCTTTTTTGCTTTCAGGAGAAAGAGATGAGAAGCCATATTGCAACAAAAGGGGTGGAACGGGCCCCGCACCGGAGCCTGATGAAGGCCCTGGGCTACACCGACCGGGAGATCCGCCAGCCGCTGATCGGCATTGCCAATGCCGCCAATGAACTGATTCCCGGGCACATGCACCTGGACACCCTGGTAAAAGCGGTCAAGACCGGCATCTGCATGGCCGGAGGCACGCCCATGGAGTTTTCCACCATCGGGGTGTGTGACGGCATTGCCATGAACCACAGGGGCATGCATTACTCCCTGGCCTCCCGGGAGCTGATTGCCGACTCCATCGAAGTGACGGCAACGGCCCACCCGTTTGACGCCATTGTCATGGTGCCCAACTGTGACAAGATCGTGCCCGGCATGCTCATGGCGACGGCCCGGCTCAACATTCCGGCCATTTTCCTCAGCGGCGGCCCCATGCTGGCCGGGCTGGACCCCAAAGACCAGACGAAAAAAATCGATCTGGTGTCCGTGTTCGAGGCCGTAGGCGCGGTCCGGGCCGGCCGCATGGACGAGGCGGATCTGGCGGCCGTGGAAGAGAATGCCTGCCCCACCTGCGGGTCCTGCGCCGGCATGTTCACGGCCAATTCCATGAACTGCCTGACCGAGGCCTTAGGCATGGCCCTGCCCGGCAACGGCACCATCCCGGCCCCCATGTCCCGGCGCATACGCCTGGCCAAGGAGACCGGAATCCAGATCATGGCGCTCCTGGAACAGGGGATCACCCCGGACAAGATCATGACGAAACAGGCGTTCATGAATGCCCTGACCGTGGACATGGCGCTTGGCTGTTCCACCAACACGGTGCTGCATCTGACCGCCATCGCCCACGAAGCAGGCGTTCCCCTGGATCTGTCCGTGATCAACCAGGTCAGTGAAAAAACCCCGCACATCTGCTCGCTGAGCCCGGGCGGACCCGACCATATCCAGGACCTGGACCGGGCCGGCGGGATTCCGGCGGTGATGAAAACCCTGGCCGACCATTCCCTGCTGGACAAAGGCTGCCTCACCGCCACGGGAAAGACCGTGGAAGACAACCTCGCACGCACCGTTGTCAAAGACCGGGCCGTGATCCGGCCGGTGTCTGATCCCTACCATGTTCAGGGGGGACTGGCCGTGCTGTTCGGCAACCTGGCCCCGGACGGGTGTGTGGTCAAGCAGTCGGCCGTGGTGGACGAAATGATGACGTACCAGGGGCCGGCCCGGGTGTTTGATTCCGAGGAAGCCGCCACCGAAGCCATCCTGGGCGGAAAGATCCAGGCAGGGGATGTGGTGGTGATCCGGTATGAAGGCCCTTCCGGAGGTCCCGGCATGCGGGAGATGCTCACCCCGACCTCGGCCATTGCCGGCATGGGACTGGGGGCCGCCTGCGCCCTGATCACGGACGGAAGGTTCTCCGGGGGTACCAAAGGGGCCTGCATCGGGCATGCGTCCCCGGAAGCGGCGGACGGCGGGCCCATGGCCATAATTCAGGAAAACGACCTCATCCGCATCGACATTCCTGGCAAAACCATTGAACTTATGGTCCCGGAAAAAGAGATTCAACAACGGTTGGCCCAATGGGTCAAACCGGCACCCAAAATCAGGAAAGGCTACATGGCCCGGTATGCCCGGCAGGTCTCCTCCGCCGCACAGGGAGCCATTATTGAATAATCCCCTTGGCCCGGAAAACCACCCCGGAGAATGACAATATACCCAGTCAGGTATCCGCTTAACACTTACAACCTATAACTTATAACGTAACACTTTCATATGATTGACACAGGAGACCAAAATGAAACTGACAGGGGCACAAATCCTGGTGAAAATGATCAAGGCCCAGGGCGTTGACACCATATTCGGATATCCCGGCGGTGCCACCATCGATATCCATGATGAAATCGTCCGGCATGACGACCTGCGCCATATCCTGGTGCGCCATGAACAGGGCGCGGTCCATGCGGCGGACGCCTATTCCCGGGCCCACCAGACCACGGGCGTGGCCCTGGTGACGTCCGGCCCGGGGGCCACCAACACGGTCACCGGCCTGGCATCGGCCCATGCCGACTCCATTCCCATGGTGGTGTTCTGCGGCCAGGTGCCCACCGGGCTCATCGGCAATGACGCATTCCAGGAAGTGGACATCGTAGGCATCACCCGGCCCTGCACCAAGCACAACTATCTGGTCAAGGACCCGGACAGGCTGGCTTCCACCATCCAGGAGGCGTTTTACATCGCCCGGTCCGGCCGGCCCGGCCCGGTACTGGTGGACCTGCCCAAGGATATCATTCAGGCGAAGATCGACTTTACCATGCCGGATGAGCCCAATCTGAGGTCCTACAAACCCAATTACAAGCCCAACAAGAAACAGATCCATAAGGTGGTGGAGATGATCAAGGCGGCCCGGCGGCCCGTGGTGTTTGCCGGCGGCGGCGTGATCCTGTCCCGGGCTTCCGAAGAGATCACCCGGCTGGCAAAAATGGCCCGTATCCCCGTGACCACCTCCCTGATGGGGCTGGGTGCGTTCCCCGGCACCGATCCTTTGTGGCTGGGCATGCTGGGGATGCACGGGACTTTCAGGGCCAACATGAGCATCGGGCACTGTGATCTGATCATCGCCGTGGGGGTCCGGTTCGATGACCGGGTCACGGGCAATATCAGCAAGTTCGCCCCCCATGCAGACATCATCCAGATCGACATCGATCCCACCTCCATCCACAAAAACATCGAAGTGCAGTGCCCGATTGTGGGGGACTGCAAAACCACGCTGGAACATATCCTGGCACTCATGGAAAAACAGACTTCCGAAAACCTGGCCGTGGACCGGGATGTCTGGCTGGCACAGATCGACCAGTGGAAGCAGACCATGCCGTTGAAGTATGAACAGAAATCCGAGGTGATCAAGCCCCAGTTCGTGGTGGAAAAACTGTGGGAAGTGACCAGAGGAAACGCCATCATCACCACCGAAGTGGGCCAGAACCAGATGTGGGCGGCCCAGTACTATCACTTTGACCATCCCCATCATTTCATCACCTCCGGTGGCCTGGGGGTCATGGGGTTCGGCCTGCCGGCCGCCATCGGTGCCAAGGCGGCCTGCCCGGACAAGCTGGTGGTGGATGTGGCCGGAGACGGGTCCATCCAGATGAACATCCAGGAACTGATGACGGCCGTGGAAAACTGCCTGGATGTCAAGATCGTGATCCTCAACAACCGGTTTCTGGGCATGGTGCGCCAGTGGCAGGAACTGTTCTACAACAAAGCCTATGCCTGCACCAACATCGAAAAGGCGCCCGATTTTGTCAAACTGGCGGACGCATACGGTGCCACCGGGTTCCGGTGCACGGACCCGGCCTGTGTGGAGGAGACCCTGAAAAAAGGCCTGGAAACCCCGGGCACCGTGATCATGGATTTTGTGGTGGAAAGGGAGGAATCCGTCTACCCCATGGTGCCGGCCGGGGGAGCCATCACGGAAATGCTTCTGGTGTAAAGGAAAAGACAATGGAAACCAGCAGATACCTGCTTTCAATTCTCGTGGACAATGAACCGGGCGTGCTGTCCCGGATTGCCGGCCTGTTTTCCGGCAGAGGCTTCAACATCGACTCGCTCAGCGTGGCCTCCACGGATGATCCCGTGGTCTCCAGAATCACCATGGCCACCACCTGTGACGGCCAGACCATCGAGCAGATCAAAAAACAGCTGCACAAGCTCATCAACGTGATCACCGTGACCGATCTGACGGAAAAAAAATATGTGGAACGCCAGCTTGCCCTGGTCAAGGTCCATGCCAAACCGGAAAAACGGGCCGAGATCCTGCGCATCGTGGATATATTCCGGTGCCGGGTGGTGGATGTGGGCCATGCCCACTATACCGTTGAAATCTCCGGGGACAGCGGCAAGCACGAGGCGTTTCTGTCCTTGATGAAACCCATGGGAATCATAGAAATCGCCAGTACCGGGGCCATTGCCCTGGCCAGAGAGATGGGAAAGTAACAATGGAATCTGTCAAACTATACGACACCACGTTAAGGGACGGCATGCAGGGGGAAAATATCTTTTTTTCCCCGGAAGACAAGGTTAAAATCGCCAGACGGCTGGATGATACCGGTATCCACTACATCGAAGGCGGATGGCCCGGCTCCAACCCCGGGGCGGCCCACTTTTTTGAACTGGCAAAAAAAATCACCTTCAAGCAGGCCAAGGTGGCGGCCTTCGGTGCCACAAGGCGGCCGGGCATTTCCTGCGACAAGGACGCCAACCTGGCGGCCCTCATCGATTCCGGCGCACCCGTGATCACCATTTTCGGAAAATCCTGGGACCTGCATGCCACTGAAATCATGAACAACACACTGGAAGAAAATCTGGCCATGATCAGGGAAAGTGTGGCGTATCTGCTGGATCAGGGCCGGGAAGTGATGTATGATGCCGAACATTTTTTCGACGGATACAAAGCCAACCGGAGGTATGCGCTGGATACCCTGGAAGCGGCCCTGGACGGGGGCACCCGCACCCTGGTGCTGTGCGACACCAACGGCGGGTCCCTGCCCTGTGAAATCGAGGAGATCATCCGGTCGGTAATGGATCACTTCAAAGACCGGCCTGGCACCTGCTACGGCATTCACACCCACAACGACTGCGCCATGGCCGTGGCCAACGCGGTCAATGCGGTGCATGTGGGCGCCACCCTGGTCCAGGGCACCATCAACGGGTATGGGGAACGGTGCGGCAACGCGGATCTGACCGCCATCATCCCGATCCTGGCCGTGAAGATGAAAAAAAACTGCATGTCCGAAGACAACCTGAAAAAACTGCTGAACCTGTCCCGGTTTGTGTCGGAAACCGCCAACATGCCGCCGGTCAACTCCCGGCCCTTTGTGGGAAAAAGCGCGTTCGCCCACAAGGGCGGGGTCCATGTGTCGGCCATCATGAAAAACCCGAAAGCCTATGAACACATGGCCCCGGAAAAGGTGGGCAATGTCCGCCGGGTCCTGGTGTCGGAACAGTCGGGTAAAAGCAACATCATCTACAAGGCGGAAGAACTGGGCGTGGACCTGGGGGATGATACCGTCAAACAGCGGCAGATTGTGGCCTCCATCAAGGATCTGGAGGATGACGGGTTCGAGTTTGACGCGGCCGAAGGCTCGCTCAAGCTGATCATGGAAAAGCTGACCGAACAGTACAAAAGCTATTTTGACCTGGAATCCTTCCGGGTGGTGGTGGAAAAGGACAAGGAACGGCCCTGTTATTCCCATGCCATGATCAAAATCCGGGTGGGCAGGAGCACGGAGATCACATCCGCCGAAGGAGACGGCCCGGTATCGGCCCTGGACAATGCGCTGCGAAAAGCCTTGTCCGCCATGTATCCCCAGATCGAGGACATGCACCTGGTGGACTTCAAGGTCCGGGTCATCGACGGGTCCGACGGCACGGACGCCAAGGTAAGGGTGTTGATCGAATCCAGGGATACGGACAACATTTTTTCCACCATCGGGGTGTCCGAAGATATCATCGAAGCCTCGTGGCAGGCCCTGTCCGACAGTTTTCAGTACAAACTTTCCCTGGATCACCAGAAAAAATCCTGATGTATCCAGACTTAACACTTTCATATAACCCCATTTGACATATATCTAACTCAAGGACACGACCATGAACGACATCAACGATCAGAAACGCATTATCATTTTTGACACCACCCTGCGGGACGGGGAACAGTCCCCGGGGGCCAGCATGAACCAGGCGGAAAAACTGCGCATCGCCACCCAGCTGGAACTGCTGGGGGTGGATGTGATCGAGGCCGGATTTCCCGCGGCATCGGACGGGGATTTCGAGGCGGTGAAAAAGATCGCCGAAAGCCTGAAAAAAAGCCAGGTAGCGGCCCTGTGCCGGGCCAATGAAGCGGATATCCGCCGGGGATGGGATGCTATCAAAGGCGCGGTCAACCCCCGGATTCACACATTTATCGCCACCTCGGAACTGCACATGAAATACAAACTGCAGATGGAACCGGCAGCCGTGCTGGAAAAGGCGGTCGAATCCGTGAAACTGGCCGCCTCTTTCACCGCCAACGTGGAATTTTCCGCCGAAGACGGGTCCCGGTCCGACCCGGACTTTCTGTGCACCGTATTCGAGTCGGTGATCGATGCCGGGGCCACCACCATCAACCTGCCGGATACCGTGGGATATGCCGTGCCCGAAGAGTTCGGCAAACTGGTGGCCTATGTGATTGAAAACACCTCCAACATCGACCAGGCCGTGCTGTCGGTGCACTGCCACAACGACCTGGGACTGGCCACGGCCAACACCCTGGCCGCCATCCAGAACGGAGCCCGCCAGGTGGAAGTCACCATCAACGGCATCGGCGAACGGGCCGGCAACACCTCCATGGAAGAGGTGGTGATGTCCCTGAAAACCCGGCCCAATTTCTTCAGCCACACCACGGGCATCGACACCACCAGAATCTACCCCACCAGCCGTCTGGTGAGCATGATCACGGGCATTTTGATCCAGCCCAACCGGGCCATTGTCGGGGCCAACGCCTTTGCCCACGAAGCCGGCATCCACCAGGACGGGGTCCTTAAAAACCCCATGACCTACGAAATCATGAAACCGGAAACCGTGGGCATCACCAAAAGCAGCCTGGTCCTGGGAAAACATTCGGGCCGGCACGCCCTGGCCGCACATATCCGGGGGATGGGATACAACCTGTCGGAAGAAGAACTCAACCTGGTGTTTCAGAAATTCAAAAACCTGGCGGACCGCAAAAAACAGATCCTGGACGAGGATATCGAGGCCCTGATCAACGAAGGAATCCTTCGGACCCCGGAGGTGTTCAGCCTTGAATATATCCATGTCCTGTCCGGGTCCACGATTTTTCCCACAGCCTCCGTGCACCTGAAAATCCACGGACGCCTGGTCCAGGGGGCTGTAGAAGGTACCGGACCCATCGATGCGGTGTATAACATCATCTCAAAACTGACCAACACCAAATCCGAACTGCTGCGGTTCACCATCTCCGCGTTGACCGAAGGCACGGACGCACAGGGGGAAGTGACCGTCCGGCTCCAGGAAGACGGGATCGTGGCTCTCGGCAAAGGCGCAGACCCGGATATCATCACGGCATCGGCCCTGGCCTATATCAACGGCCTGAACCGGCTGGAATACCTCAAAGCCAATCCTCCCAAGGAGGAAGCGGTGTTGTAGTCTGGTCATTGAATCGTCATCCGCTGGCCCGGTATTTGCTTCATACCGGGCATGGCAACTGACCTCACATGCATCACGGGGATTGTGATCCCCGCATCCTGGGATACCGGCGGCGCAATCACCGGTACCGCCATCGTGACATTTGATGAAGACCGTGTCATGGTGGCGGATACCGGTCCCGGCCCGGACCTGGTCCTTCATCTCCGTGAGACCGTCACTGTGTCCGGACTGGTAGAGATTCAAGGCCCCTCAAAAATCATTCATGTACAGACATTCCATATATGTCATCCGGGTGAATTCTCCGGACAATCAGTGATTGACAGATCCGTTTCCGGCTGTTAATACTCCCTTCAGAACTGAAGCGCGTTCCCATGCCTTCCGGACCGAAGGTTCCAGGCCCGAAGGTTCCGGGCATTGACGACAAGGACCTTTGTTCATGAAAGAGATACTGGTATTGAGCAGCCGGCCCGGGGATCTGGAGATGATCCAGTCCCGGAACCCGCGCATGAAAAAGGTGTATGACAACATCCGGTCCGTGGCCCCCACCATTGCCACCGTGCTGCTGCTGGGAGACACCGGCACGGGAAAAGGCAGGACCGCCCGCCAGATTCACTGGCACAGCCAGCGGTCTGACAAGCCGTTTATCGAGGTTCACTGCGGCGCCATTCCCGATACCCTGATGGAAAGCGAACTGTTCGGACATGAAAAAGGCGCGTTCACCGGCGCAGACCGCCGAAAACCCGGGAAATTTGAGGTCGCCGGCGGCGGGACCATTTTCCTGGATGAGATCGGCACCATCACCCCGTCCGCACAGATCAAACTGCTGCAGGTGCTACAGGACGGGGTTTTCAGCCGGGTGGGCGGTGACGTCCCCCTGAAAGCGGATGTCCGGATCATCGCCGCCACCAATGCGGATATCGCGGAACTGGTGAAAACCGGACAGTTCAGAAAAGACCTGTTTTACCGCCTGAATGTCTTTCCCATCGAGATCCCTCCCCTTCAGGAGCGGCTGGAGGACCTGCCTGGTCTGATCGAAGTGTTTCTGAAAAACCTGAACATCAAATACGGGAAAAAAATCACCGGGGTCCATCCATTGGTGTTGGACCGGTTCGAACGGTATGACTGGCCCGGCAATATCCGGGAACTGGAAAATCTTCTGGAGCGGGCCTGCATTCTGGAAACAGGCCCGGTTCTCATGCCCCAGAGTTTTCCCCTGGAAACCATGCCGGACATGGACAGCCCCCGGCCCGGCAGTGATTGCGGCACATCAATTTCCCAGGCCCGCCAGCAGGCCATCGACCGGTTTGAACAGGAATATCTGACCACCCTCCTCACCCGGACCCGGGGCCGGATCGATCAGGCAGCGGCTGTCGCCGGCGTCACCCCCCGGCAGCTCAACCGGCTTTTAAAACGCCATCACCTGAACAAAACCGACTTTAAACCGCCCAGAGACACGTGATGTCCTGAAACCCTGAACGACCGGTTTTTCAGGACACCCCGTGTCTGGTTATCTCTGGAACAATGGCGCTATGCGGAAAACCCTTCCGCCGGCATTTCCATGATCGCGGGAATATTGCCCTTCAATGCCTCCATTTTTCCCAGGGTGGCCGGCAGGACCCACTGGATGAAATACCGGGCCGTGGTCACCTGGCCCTGGTAAAACGCAGCGTCTTTTTTCTTTGCATTGGCGATTTTCGGCTGGGCCGTGACGGCCCGCCACAGTTCCAGCCAGGCCATGACCACGTCTCCGGTGACATCCAGGAACGGATGGGCCACGGCAAAAGCGTCCAGCACTTTTTCGGACATGGCGGTCATGCCCATGTGCATGGCGGTTTCTCCGAGTTTGTTCACAGCCGTTTCCACCCGCACCGCCATGTCTTCCAGTTCGGGAATCTCCTTGGCAGCGGCAATGGTCTGATTCATCCGGGTCAACAGGTCCATGAACGGCTTGCCTTTTTTCAATCCCAGCTTTCTGCCCAGGAGATCCATGGCCTGGATCCCGTTGGTNNATGGAAGTGATTTTGCAGTCCCTGAGCAGCTGTTCCTGGGGATATTCCCGGATGAACCCGTATCCGCCGTATACCTGGACCCCCTGGGTGCACACCTCGAATGCCCGGTCCGTGATATAGCCTTTGACCACCGGGATCAGCAGCTCGATCAGTCCCTGGTACATCTCTTTTTCCGCATCATCCGAAGCTGTCTGTACCTTGTCAAAGCAAAGGGCCGTAAAGTACATCAATGCCCGCATCCCGTCCACATAGGCTTTCATGTGAATGAGCTGACGTCTGACATCCGGGTGGTGGATGATGGCCACGGGTTTGGGGTCTTTGTCAAATATTTTGGTCAGGTCCGTGCCCTGGATCCGCTCTTTCGCATAATTGACCGCATTGATATAGGAGGCGCTGGCAAACCCGAACCCCTGGAGTCCCACGCCCAGGCGTGCTTCATTCATCATCACGAACATGGCTTTCATGCCTTTGTTCTCTTGTCCCAGAAGTTCGCCGATACAGTTGCCTTTGGAGCCGAACGCCAGGGCCGCGGTGGCATTGCCGTGGATCCCCATTTTTTCTTCCAGTCCGGTGCACACCACGTCATTGGGCTCGCCGATGGTGCCGTCGTCATTGATCCGGTATTTGGGCACCAGAAACAGGGAAATCCCCTTGGTGCCGGCAGGGGCTCCCTCAATGCGGGCCAGTACCGGATGAATGATGTTTTCCGTGAGATCCTGGTCTCCGCCGGAGATGAAAATCTTGCTGCCGGTGATGGTAAAGGTGCCGTCTTCATTGCGTTTGGCCGTGGTGGTCAGGTTGCCCACGTCTGACCCGGCTTCCGGCTCGGTCAGACACATGGTACCAGCCCATTTGCCGGTATACAGATTTTTCAGGTATTTTTTCTTCTGGGCATCCGTGCCGAACTCTTCCACCAGTTTGCCGGCCCCGTGGGTCAGGCCGGGATACATGAGAAAGGCGCAGTTGGCGCCGGTGAACAGTTCTCCGGTCGCCATGGACAGTACCCGGGGCATGCCCTGGCCGCCGAATTCCGGATCATCACACATGGCTACCCATTCCCCCTCGCAGAACAGATTGTACACCCGGTGAAACGAAGGCGGGATCGTGACCTTCCCGTTTTCCAGGGTGCAGCCGGTCTCGTCCCCTTCCTTACTGACGGGCAGCAGTTCCTTGACCGCCAGATTCCGGGCCTCGGTCAGGACCAGGTCCATGGTTTTTCTGTTAAAGTCGGCAAAACGCTTGTGGGATGCCAGGTCTGCGGCATTGAGCATCTCATGAAGGACAAATTCCTGATCTCTTCGGTCTGCAATGGATTGTGCCATGGTATGATCTCTCCTTGAAAATGGATTTATTGGTTTACCGGGTTTATTTGTTGGTGGATTGTTTTTTGATGCCAAAGGCGACCATGTCGAAAATCATGGACAGCCGCCGGTCGGACGCGCTCTGATCTTCATCCCGGAACAGGCCGGACCAGCTGGCGGAATGCACGATATCGGCAAACAGTTCCGCCATGTCCCTTGCCGGAAAGGGTTTGAACACCCCGTCCTGGATACCCTGATCAAACAGATTTTCAAACAGCTTGACCATGCGCTCGTGAAGCCGGTTCACCCGCTCGTTGAGCTGGGGCATGCCCACGCTGTCGATGTTGCTTCTCTCTGAAATATAGATTTTCACCACATCCTGGTTGTCCCTGTAAAACCGGGCCTGGGCCTTGAGGGCCGTCAGGAGCCGGTCTGTCACGCTCAACTCCCGCCTGTGGGCGATGTCATATAAAATCCGCCCCAGCTCATGGACCCGCTCAATCACCAGGTCATGGTACATCTCTTTTTTTCCGGGAAAATATTTGTAGATAGTGCCAAGGGGATACTGGGCCGCCTTGGAGATCCGGGCCATGGTGGTGTTGTGAAACCCGCCTTCGGCAAACACAGCCAGGGCTGCCGCCAGGATTTCCCGGCGTTTTCTTTGATCATCTCTTTGTTTCCTGGTCAGGGCAGCCATGTTTAAACTCATTGTTTCATTTATAGAATGATCATTCTATAAACAGAATATTCATTTTTGTCAATGGTTGTTTTCTTTTGCCTCCTGTGGTAAAAAATCTGCCGGTAATATCATGGGACAGAAAATTGAGGTCAACCGATGGCCAGATCCAAAAAAAACAAAGTCCAGAAACGGATACAGGAAAAAAAGCGCAGAAAACACCTGCGCCGAAAAGAGACCCGGCGAACTTCAAGATCAGATCGATTTGATTCTTTTCTGACACCAGGTTTTGGGCCTCCTTTTGCAATGCGGCAAAAACTGTCTGAGGTCATTATCGAGTTTGCAGAACCATTGCTGAATACAGCAACAGATATCAGACAGGAAGAAAAAGCCTTGAATATGGCGGTGACGTTCTGGAATCTCTCATTTCAACCAGAAAAGGATGCCTTGAAAATATTAAAGGATGAAATGGTAGAACTAACCTCGGAGAATCTGGAATTGCGACAGGAGTTTCTGGATGCTTTCCATATGATGTACCAGCGCAAACACACCCATTTTTCAAACGATCGGCGTTTTATCTTGTCCGACTCGATCGATGAAACCCCTGATGGCCTCTATTTACAGGTCAGTTCCACGATCATTTGACACGCCCCCCGGAAATCACCCCGTGGCACCGGCAGGCCGTGGTCACAAGGCATTGGCCGGTGTGACGGGAAATCCGGTCCGCCAGATCAAACAGATCAGCCGGGGGATATCCCCCCACCCCCGGCCCGAGCTGCCGGCTTTGAATCACAAACGGCACGAATCCCGGAAATGCCAGTTCCGCGATCCACCGGAACATGTCTTTTTTTCTGGGTTGGCCGGTGACCGTGCACCGGTCGTCCGGCTCACTGCAGTTGGGGGGACACAGAAAATCGGCATGGCTCACATAGATCTGATGACCGTCTCCCCGCATGGGATGGGGCAGCACATCGATTATTTTTTCCGGCAGCGGACAGGACAACAGCCGGCCGGTTCCCAGTGTGAGGCGGCACCATTCCCAGGCCAGGTGCACCGGCACCGCCGGCACCACCCAGTCCGGCCCCCGGGTCCGGGACATCTCCCGGAACAGATACTCCACCCCGTCTCCGGCCACGGTGGTGCATCCCAGGGATGCGGCGTTTTCAAGGCTTTGCCGGTCCCGGTCCACCAGGGTCACATCAATTTCCGGTTTTCCCTGCCCGCGCATCCACCGGGCCGCCCTGAGACCGAATTTACCGCTGCCGATGATCCATACCTGTTTCATGATCCGGTTATCCCATGAATGTAAAAAGGTGCTGACTCAGTTGGCCGGCCAGGCCGGCCGGATCAATTCCCGGGAACGCCCGGGCCAGGCCCATGACAAATGCCTTGTGGGACCGGTGTTTCCGGTAGGCCGGTTCCCTGGGGGGATGTTTCAGGTACCGCTCCATGGCATCCAGGTCGGTGGACACAACCAGGGAGGCGGTGTAATACGCCAGGTGGTTTGACCGGTAAAGACTGGTGCCGCCCACTTTGCGGTCGTCCAGGACCAGGTCGGAAATCCCGTCCTGATAGATGCCGGTCAGGCCAGAGGCTGCCAACCCCTGGATCAGGCAGCGGTTACACCGGTTGAACAGGCGCTGGATCCCGGCAAAGCCTCTGGCCGGCAGGGCCATGGACACAATGACCGTGCCGGGATCCAGAAACACGGCACACCCCCCGCCCATGCGGCGGAACACGGGAACCCCGTCCCGGGCGCATGCGGACAGTCGGATCTCCGTTTCCAGGCAGGTACCCCGCCCCGCCACCACCGCTTGAAAAGGAAACGGATAAATGGAGATATCCGGCAGCCCGGTCTGCCGGACCCGGTCCAGCAGATCCCTGTCAAACAGATAGTCTCTGACCGGAACATCCGATGGGGCAGCCGCCTGGGTCACCGCTGTCCTGACCCTATCACGACGGTTTCTTTTTCATCAGGTGAACGGACTGGTTCCTGGCGGATTCCGCCGCCTCCATCAGGGCTTCCGAAAAGGTGGGATGGGGGTGGATGCTCACGATCAGATCCTCCAGACAGGCCCCCATTTCAATGGCCAGATTCCCCTCGGCAATGAGTTCCGACGCGTGCTCGCCCACAATGCCCATGCCCAGAATCCGTTCAGTATCGGGATCGGACAGGATCTTTACAAACCCCTGGGTCCGGCCCGTGCTTTTGGCCCGTCCCAGGGCTGTGAGGGGAAACTTTCCCACGATCACGGGGATGCGGTTTTCTGACGCCCGGGTTTCCGTAAGCCCGGTCCAGGCGATCTCCGGGCGGGTGAACAGCACGGCCGGCACACTGACGTTGTCATAAGCGGATTTTTTCCCGGCAATCACTTCCGCCGCCACCCGTGCCTGACGTACCGCCTTATGGGCCAGGGCCGGGCCGGCGGTGACATCGCCGACGGCAAACACATGGGGCAATACCGTTTTACACTGATCATCCACGGGAATCAGGCCTTTCTCGTCCAGATCGATGCCCAGAACAGACAGCCCCAGGTCCGATGTAACCGGCCGACGGCCCGTGGCTGCCAGTACCCGTGAAAATGTTTCAGTGATTTCCCCGTCCTGAGTGGCGATCGTGACCAAGAACCCGTCATCCTTCCGGGAGATCCTGGTGACCCGGGAATCGACATGAACGGCAGCAAACTGTTCTTCACACTGTTTTACCACCACCTGAACCAGGTCTTTGTCGGCTCCGGCCAGAAGCCTCGGGGCAAATTCCACCAGGGTGACCCGGGAACCAAGCCCCGCATAGGCCTGGCCTATCTCAAGACCGATATACCCCCCGCCGATCACCAGCAGGGAAGACGGGATTTCCGGCACCGTCAGGGCCTGGTCCGAAGTCCACACCCCGTCATCCGCATCCGCCCCCAGTGCTTCGGGCAGGTCACTGATCCGTGATCCCGTGGCGATCACCGCATATTTGAACCGCACAATGGTGTTGGCCCCGTCCACATACACCTGGTGCGGTTCGATGAACCGGGCATGGCCCCGGACCCGTTCGATGTCCCGGTTTTTCACCAGCCGGGCCACCCCGTCGGCCAGCTCCGATACGGTGGACCGGATATGGCCGGCCAGCAGTTCTGGATCGAATCCGATTTTCTCATGCACAATGCCCATTTGTTCCGACTGCTTGACCGTGTCGGCGATGTTGACCACATGAATCAGGGTTTTGGAAGGAATGCATCCCCGGGTGAGGCACACCCCGCCCAGTTTTTCGTCCGTCTCCACCAGAACCACCTCCCGGCCCAGGTCGGCGGCGGCAATGGCCGCGGTGTATCCGCCGGGGCCGCCGCCGATCACCACCACATCGGTGTCATAAATCATCTCTCCTACCACCATGGTTTTACCTCTTTTTTTCTGCGTGTCCGTCTTCCAGTTATTTGTTCGGGAGCCGCGCCTGTATTCAGGTATGGGCCAGAAACACCACCGGATCTTCCAGCATGGACTTGAGGTCTTTCATGAAGCGGGCCGCCTGGGCCCCGTCCGCCACCCGGTGGTCAAAACACAGGGTCACGGGCAGCATCCGGCGGATGACGATCTCATCATTTTTCACCACCGGTTTTTTCTCCATCCGGCCCATGCCCAGGATGGCGGTTTCCGGATGATTGATGACCGGCAGTACATGGGTGCCGCCGATGGCCCCCACGTTGGTTACGGAAAAGGTCCCTCCGGTGAGATCTTCCCGGGCGATCTCCCCTTCCCTGGCGGCCCGGGCCAGGTGCCGGATCCGGTATCCGAGTGCGGCCGGACTGAGCCGGTCCGCATCCCTGATCACCGGCACCACCAGGCCTCTGGGGGTGTCTGCCGCAAACCCGATGTGATAAAACTTTTTATGAATGATCTGCATCCGGTCCGTGTCCACACTGGCATTGAACGCGGGATAGGACTTGAGCAGATGGGAGACCGCCTTGATCACAAAGGCCAGCAGGGTCAGACCGGCCGGTGTTGAGGAATCCTCCTCAGATGCCGGATCAAAGGACAGACGGGGTTCCGGAAGATCGTTAAAGGTCCGGCGCAGTGCCTCCATTTCCGTGACATCGATGTCATCCATATGGGCCACATGGGGGACCAGGATCGACGATGTCACGGTCCTGGCAGCGGTTTTGCGGCGAAGGGAACGGATGGGAACCGTATCCACCGGGCCCTGGGCTGCAAAATCCGGCAGCGGTTCAGACACCAGAAACGGAATGCCGGATACCTGAACGGCGTCATCCTGTGTGGATGGGGTTTCCGAATCCGTGTCAGCCGGTTTGTCATACCCGGCCAGATCCTCCGCCGTCACCCGTCCGCCCGGACCGGTGCCGGACACCTGATTGATGTCGATATCCATCTCCCGGGCCAGGCGGCGCACGGCCGGGGCGGCAATGGCTCGGGTGGCGGTTCCGGTATCGCCGGGGCCTTTGCGGCCGGTACCGGCTTGTTTGTCATGACGGTCCGGATCGGCTGGTTTCGAACCGGTGCCGCCGGACTGGTCATCATCCGCCGGCTGATCCGGTGACAAAGATCGGTCCGTATCCCGGCCGGATTCCGCCCGGGGCTGATCTGCTTCTTCTGCCGTCTCGATTTCGGCCAGTGTCTGTCCCACCTGCACCATGTCCCCGACCCGGGCCCTCAGCCGGTGAACCGTGCCGGTCTTTGGACTGGGAATGGTCACTGCGGCCTTGTCGGTCTCCATGTCGCACAGCGGGTCATCTTCTTTTACCGCACCCCCTTCTTTGACATGCCACGCCAGCAGTTCTCCTTCCTGGATTCCCTCACCCAGATCCGGCAGTTTGAATGTATACATAGATGCCTCCTGTCACACCGCTTAGGTCAGAAATTCAGGGTTTCCTCAATGGCCCGGGAGATGTCGGATACCGAGGGCAGATACAGCTGTTCCCTGGCAAACAGCGGCATCACCACATCCGGCATGGTCACCCGTTTCACCGGGGCTTCCAGATACAGCAGGGCCTGATCATTGATCAACGCGATGATCTCCGATGCCGGGCCGAAGGACTGCTGGGCCTCCTGCACCACCACACACCGGCCGGTCTTTTTCACCGATGACACAATGGTGTCCGCATCCATGGGGGAGATGGTGAGCAGATCGATGATCTCCGGGGAAAATCCGGTCTCAGACCGCACCTCTTCCACCGCCTTGAGGGTGTCTCTCATCATGGCCCCCCAGGAGATCAGGGTGATGTCCTTCCCCTGTTCCAGCACCTGGGCTTTTCCGATCTTAAAAGCCGTGTCCGCCCCGTCCACCTCCTCCTTGAACGACCGGTAGGACCGCTTGGGCTCCATGAACACCACCGGGTCCGGATCATTGATCGCTTCCGCCAGCAGCACCGCCGCATTGGCCGGCGAAGAAGGGATCACCACTTTCACCCCGGCGGTGTGGGCCCAGTACACCTCCTTGCTTTCGGAGTGATGCTCCAGGGCCCGGACGCCTCCACCATAGGGCATTCTCACCACCAGGGGTACCGTAAACCGGCCCCGGCTCCGGGTGCGCATCCGGGAGGCATTGCCCTCCAGCTGGTGCATCATGAGATAGGAAAATCCGGAAAACTGCATCTCCACCACCGGTTTGAGCCCGGCCATGGCCATGCCGACGGCGGTACCCAGAATCGCGGACTCGGCAATGGGAGTGTCGATGACCCGTTTTCTGCCGTATTTGCCGTACAGTCCGTCGGTCACCCGGAACACCCCGCCGTTGACCCCGACGTCTTCTCCCATGACCACCACGGTGTCATCGGCGTCCATGGCATCGTGCAGGGTCCTGTTCAATGCGGTGACCATATTAATTTTTGCCATGATCCCCCTCCTTTTCCCGTTCTGCCAGTCCCTGTTTTGCCAGAAACCTATCTCGCTGGGCTTCGATCAGGGGCTCCCGGGTACCGAACACATGGTCAAAAGGCGCATCCGGCGCAAACGGTTTTCCGGATTCAAACGCCTTGACCGCGTCATCGATCTGCTGTTTGCAGTCCGCCTCCAGCTGTTCCTGGTGTTTTTCATCCCAGATGCCCTTGTCGGTCAGGTATTTTTTGAACCGGGTCAATGGATCCCTGGCCTCCCAGCCGGCCACTTCGTCATCGGACCGGTACCGGGTGGGGTCGTCCGCGGTGGTATGCATGAGCATGCGGAAGGTCACCGCCTCGATCAGGGTAGGGCCTTCATCGGCCCGGGCCCGGTCCACCGCCTCCTTGACCGCCTGATACACGGCCAGGGCATCGTTGCCGTCCACCTGGATGCCGGGGATGCCGTATGCAATGGCTTTCTGGGCAATGGTCCGGGATTTTGTCTGGATTTTCAAAGGCGTTGAAATGGCATACTGATTGTTCTGGCACAAAAAAATCACCGGGGCATTCAGCACGGCCGCAAAATTCAATGCTTCATGGAAGTCCCCTTCCGAAGTGGCCCCGTCTCCGAACATGGCCAGGACCACCGTGTCTGTTTCCTCCTTGTACCGGGAGGCATAGGCCAGTCCGACGGCCTGGGGCAGCTGGGATGCCAGCACGATGGATACCGGCAGGGTCCGGTCGTTGTGCGCGTTGACATTGCCTTCTTCCCAGCCGTTGAACAGCAGCAGAGCGTTTTCCAGGGTCTCCCCCCGCATCAGCCGGGCCCCCAGTTCCCGGTAGGACCCCACAAACCAGTCCGTGTCTTTCAGGGCCAGGATCGGGGCACAAAACGAGGCTTCCTGGCCCTTGTTCACCGGAATGGTACCGATCCTCCCCTGGCGCTGGAGGTTGAGCATCCTTGCATCCGCCATCCGGGACAACGTCATGGCCTGATACAGTTTTTTCAGGTCTTCTTCGCTCAGATCAGGTTCCAGGTCCTTGTCCACGTTACCATTTTCATCCAGGATATGCAGCTGGCGTATGCTGAAATCATCCATTGTTTTTAACGGCATCATACCCTCCTTTTCCGGCAGTTACGAACGGGACGTCAAAAAACCGGAATTATCAAGTGGTCCGGATCTTTGCAAACACCTCAGGCGTGGGCTTGGGAAGTCCGGCGATCTTCCAGGCCTTGACCGGATCGGGAAATTGATCATACGTGCAGTCTTTTGACTGGCCCACATTCTTGCACACGGCCCTGAGAATGGGAAACGCCTCGAATTTTTCGTAATAATTACGCATGAACTTTAAAATCTCCATGCGCTCGGTGCTCAGGGGGCATTCATCATTGACCCCTTCTTTTTCAGCCAGGGCGCAGGCGATCTCTTCGGTCCATGAACGGAAATCCTTGACATAACCTTCCTCATCCAGATGCAGTTCAAGATCCTGGGTATTCATCATGAGTCTCCTCCTTGATAAAAGTTGAATTGATCTGCAACTTCATTTAAAAGAAATTATAAGCATCCACCATGTTTTGTAAATAGCTTATTTTGTAAGTCATGGATAACTTTTTGGACTGTCCGGCCTGGTGACATCCGCTTTTTCCAGCCCATTGCAAAAAATTTCCCGCATCATTTTACCCGAATGGATACATTGACTTTCCGCAAGTGGTATTTTATGATCAAAATAATACAAAATATCAATTAATATAGGAATATACAGATTCAGATAATGTTCCGGCATACAATGGTTTGTTTCGCGGTCCTGATTCTGCTGATCTGTGCCGCCTGCCGCATGCCCACGGAAAACGGATCGATTCAGGACAGCCGGAACGGTATTTCAGACTCAGAGATACAGATCGGCTCTTCCCTGGCTCTGGGCGGCCATGCCGGCTATCTGGGCACTCAGATGATCCAGGGAGCCATGTCCTATCTTTCCCACATCAATGCTCAGGGAGGGGTCCACGGCCGGACTATCCGTCTGATACTCCTGGATGACGGATACAACCCTTCCCAGTGTCTGTATAACACCCAGCAGCTGATCCTTGAAAAAAAGGTGTTTGCCCTGTTCTGTTATGTGGGAACCCCGACCACCGTGCGGATCATTCCTCTGATCAACGAAGCGGCAATCCCCCTGGTGGGCATGTTCACCGGTGCCCAGAGGCTGCGCCAGCCGGCAAACCCGTATTTAATCAATATCCGGGCTTCCTACTATCAGGAAACCCGGGCTGCCGTGGACCTGATCGTCAAACAGAAAGGATTGACCCGGGTCGCCGTTTTCTACCAGTATGACGAGTATGGATTCGACGGACTCAAGGGGACCGAAATCGCGCTGAAACAACACGATCTGGTTCCGGTGGCCAAAGGGTCGTATATCCGGGGGACTCTGGATGTGGAGAAAGGTCTGGAACAGATTATCCGGTCCGATGCCCAGGCAGTGGTCATGATCGGCACCTACGACAGTTGTGCCAGATTCATTCAGCTGGCCCGGCAGCGGAATTTCACTCCCCTGTTTCACAACGTGTCTTTTGTAGGATCCAAGGAACTGGCCCGGCGGCTTGGTCCGGACGGAGAGGGAGTGATCGTCACCCAGGTGGTACCGCCGCCGTCCATGGAATCATCCAGAAATGACTTGCCCGGTGTCAAAGAGTATATCCTGATGCTGCACCGGTACTATCCGGACAGCCCTCCCAGTTTTGTGGGACTGGAAGGGTATATCAATGCAAAGATTCTGGTGGAGGGGCTCGAACGGGCGGGCCGGGACCTCACCCGCCAGTCCTTTCTCAAAGCCATCAAATCGGTAAACGATTTTGACCTTGGCATTCAAAACCGGCTGAGTTTCGGTCCCAGGGACAACCAGGGACTTGATCAGGTGTATCATACCATCATCAGAAACGGACAACTGGTATTGTTCCCATGACACGGTTTTCCCGGCTCAGCCTGAAAAACAAGATTTTCCTCTCCTGCCTGGGGGTGACCCTGCTGGTCAGCATGATCATCGCCCTGTTCACCAGGTCACTGCTTATTTCAAGTCTTACCCGGGAGTTGAAAAACAGAGGCATCGGCATTGCCCAGAGCATCGCGGACAGCGCCCGGGGATTCATTCTCACCGACAACCGGGCCGAGCTCACCAGCCTTGCCTATGACGCACGGTACGGCAACCGGAAAGATCTGGTGAAATACCTGATCATTTCCGACAAAGCCGGCGATATCCTGGCCCATACGTTTACCACCGGATTTGCGGATTCGATCAAAACCATTGTCAAACAGCAGCCCATGACCGATATCGACATTAAAAACATGGAAGTGGGACATGACCGGGTCTTTCACATCACCGTCCCGGTCACCGAAGGCATCTATACCATCGGATCGATCCAAATGGGCCTGGACAAGCAGCATATTGATCACCTGGTTTCCAAACTGCGGTGGATGTTTTTGAGTTTTCTGTCCATGGTCACCCTGATTTTCTTTTTTCTGTCCCACTGGCTGGCGCTGTTCATCACCCGGCCGATTTCATCACTGATCCGGTATACGGACCGCCTGACCCAGGGTGACTTTGATATCATTGACAGCCCAAGTTTTCAAATTTTGAAGCAGGAGCTCAAAACCCGGAATGATGAAATTTCGAAACTGACCGATTCCTTTGTCAAAATGACGACCCGGCTGAGAGATTCCACCCGCAGTCTGAAAGATTCCCAGAGAAAATACAGGTCCCTCTTCAAAAGCGGGCCCAATCCCATCTTTGTGGTGGATAAAACCGGTTTTCATATCCTGGATGCCAATCCCAATGCCACGGAACTGTTCGGGTATACCCGACGGGAGCTGGTAAAGAAGACCCTGTTTGACCTCGGGGAACTGAACACGGTCACCGAAGCAGACAAACCCTTTGACCTGGACTCCCTGATCATCCGTTCCAAGGTCCGGTTTTTCAAAAAAAACGGGGACCCTGTGTACGTGAATATTCATGCCAGCCCGGCCGAGCACGCAAAAGAAGATGTGATTATTGTCGGCACCACCGATATTTCAGAACTGGTGGAAAAGGATTCCCAGCTCATTCAGGCCAGCAAAATGGCCAATCTGGAAAAAATGTCCGCCGGCATCGCCCATGAAATCAACCAGCCGCTCAACGCCATCAAAATGGGGAGCGAATACCTGTGCCTGATGCATGAAAAAAAACAGCCCGTCCCGCCCAGAGACCTGCGACTGGTGCTGGACGAAATCAGCAGCCAGGTCACCCGGGCCGCGGAAATTGTCAGCCGGCTGAAAACCTTTTCCCGGAAAGTGGATTTTTCCCGGGAGGTGGTGGATGTCAACGCATGTATTCTTTCGGTTCACAAAATCATCGGCCGGCAGATCGCTTTGCAGAACATCGATCTCGTTCTTGCTCTGGACAAAACCGTTGCACCGGTTCTGGCCCACGGCAACCGCCTGGAACAGGTATTTTTCAATTTGATCACCAATGCCCGGGATGCCATCAATGAACGGATCGAAACCCTGAATGTCACGAATCCCGGAAAAATTGTCATCAAAACCTTTTCAAACACGCATCAGGTCGGCATCGACATCGAAGACAACGGGACCGGTATCGACCCGGACATCACCGAGTCCATTTTCGAATCCTTTTATACCACCAAACCCATGGGAGAAGGGCTCGGACTGGGCCTGCCCATCATCAGAGGCATCGTAAAAGACTATAACGGCACCATTACGGTATCCAGCCGGCCCGGAAAAGGCACGGTTTTCACAATACTGTTTCCAGCCAGCACCGGCACAGCGTTGGCAAAGGAGTTGACCACACCATGACCCAGGTACTTGTGATCGATGATGAAAAACCCACCCTGTCCATGTTCCGCCTTTTTCTGGCCGCTTATGGATATGAGGTGTTTACCGCCCAAAGCGGAGCGGAGGGCCTGACGATTTTCGAGGCCCACCACCCGCAAGTCGTGTTCACGGATATTAAAATGCCGGGAATGGACGGATTGGCCGTGTTGAAAAAAATCAGATCCCTGGACCGCACCTCCCAGGTCATCGTGATCACGGGACATGGCGACATTGAAAAAGCCATGGAAGCCCTGGATCTGGATGCTTCCGATTTCATCAACAAGCCCGTGGACCGGCAGGCCCTGGATGCCGCCCTTGACCGGGCGGAAAAACGGCGGCAGCTCCCTGCCGGCATGCCGCTTACAATTACCCGGAAAACCGGTTGCGCTGATCCGTGCTTCATTCTCTCCGGCCGGCTCACCGGACAGGACCCGGACCTGCTGTTCGAACAGATCACCCGAAACCGGATCGAAAACCAGACGGTGATCCTGGACATGGATGCGGGGTTTTCCATCAACCGGACCGGTATTGCCGGATTGATCCGGACCATTGAGCAGGTTCAGGGACGGAACGTCCGGGTGGTTCTGAACAACGTGTCCTGCAATTTTTCCCGGCTTTTTAAAATGGTGGGACTGGACAAACTCGCGGATATCCGGGAAACCCGGGTGGAAGACTGATGTCAGACCCATGACCCGTCCGGCAAATCTGCCATATTTTCCCGATGCCGTCCGCAGGGACCGTCTGTTTGACTTTCTGGACAGTCAGTTTCACAAACCTGTTTTTCTGATCACGGGACAGGCAGCCCAGGGCAAGACCACCCTGGCTGCTTCCTACCTGGCTGAAAAAAACATACCGGTGGTTTGGATTCATCTGACCGAAGATGACAATGACAGTGAAAAACTGTTTAACCGTATCGTGGCCGCAGTCTGCAGGATGGATACCGAGGCAGGCATTCAGGACCTCCTGTATACCGGCAGCACAATTCTGGGTGCCGGTCAGGGTCTCCAGCGCCATGTCAAGGCGCTGACTGACCTTCTGGAAAGGGTTTCCGGTCCAACCGCCCTGGTGCTGGACGACCTGGAAAACCTGGATGAAGCCGGCACGGGATTTGATCTGATTTTTCGCATCCTGTCCACCTTCAATTCTTCTTTGAAACGGTTTATCCTGTCCAGAACCGTTCCGGAACGGCACTTGACGACACTGAAAATGTCCGGACAGATCTGCATGATTGAAAATCAGGATCTGTGTTTTTCCCTGGAAGAGACCGATCAGCTGTTTTCAAACCGGCCGGAACTCTGCCGGTCCCGGCTGGCCCGCATCCATGAAATCACCAGCGGCTGGATCGGAGGGCTTACCCTGATCAAAGAATCCCTCAGCCAGACGGGTCTCTTTCCGGATGACCTGCCCCGGCATCTTTCTGAAGAGACGTTCACCTATTTTTCCCAGGAAATTTACAACCGCCTGCCTGATGACATTAAACGATTTCTGGTAACCACTTCGGAACTGGACGTCATTGACATCGATGTCGCCCAGACGATGTTTGACCGCCGGACCGCCTTGTCCATCCTGACCCGGCTGGAAAAAAGGAACCTGTTTATCCAGCGTATCCATGTCAGCACCGGCAATTATCAATTCAGATATCATCTGTTGTTCAAAAAATTTCTGTCCCGACAGCTGAGCCGGATCTATTCCCCTGAAAAAATTCAGACGGTGTACCGGGCATTCGCCCGGACCCTCTGGGAGAACCGATGTCATGAAGCGGCGTTGAAATGCTGTGATCTGGCCGGAGATTTCAAGCAGATGGCCCGGATTCTGCGCATTAAAGGGCCGGATTACCTGATCCAGGGGAACCTGTCCGACCTTGAAAAATGGATCTGCCGGATACCTGAAAAACAGTTAAAACAAGACCCCTGGCTGATGTTTTTCTCCATCATATCCAGGCGGATTAAAGGCGGACGTAAAAACATCACACACCTTGAAACCGTGTTTTCTCAGTTCAAACTTGCCCGTGATGTCCGGGGCATGTTCCTGTCCATCGGCTTTTTGATCGAGGCGGCCGTGTTTGTCAGAAAACCGTCCCATGTCATTGAAGCCTGGATAAAACAAGGAGAGTCGTTTCTGGCAGGCACCGGAAAAACGCAGCAGTTTCCCTGGGCCAGAGGGCTGTTGCTTCAAAAAATCGGGCTGGGATATATTGCCGGTTCCGGCAACCTGACCAGGGGGATTTCCGCCTGTAAAAATGCCTTGCTTCTGGCCCGTCAGATCAATGAACCCGGTCTGACGTTCAATACATCCATCACCCTTGCGCTGGGGCATGTTCAGGCCGGAGACCTGGATAATGCACGGGAACTGCTCACCCGGATCCATCAGATGGATCGAAAACAGCAGAGCCCTGAATACAGGGTGTTGAGACTCCTGGTGGATATCGATCTTTTTTTAAAAAATCAAAAATTTGACAGGGCCGAATCCTTACTGAACCGCTGTGAAACAGATATCGACACATTCGGACTGATCTTTCTGTACCCGGCACTGGTGGAAGAAAAAGCCCTGTTTTTCGCCTATACCGGCAAATTTGACGACGCAAGACAGATGGCGGATCATTTGAACGATTTTTCCGTTCTCGAAGGCAACACCTTTTATTCAGGCATCTCATATCGTATTCGTGCCCTGATCTGTCTGTTGCAGGACGATGCCCTCCGTGCCCTGGTTCATGTCAACACCGCCCTCCAGGAATTCGATCCGGCAAAAAAAGGAGATATCCACTATTTTCTGACACGCCAGCTGGCAGGCATCATCCTTTTGTCCTGCGGCCGCTGTGAACAGGCCCTGAATCACCTGCTTCCGGCTGCGGATCACTTTGAAAAAACCGGCGCCGGTCTGAATGCCTGCGAAACATTGATTGCCGCCGGAAACGCCTGCTGGGCTCTTTCTCAAAAAAACCAGGCAGCCACCTGCTTTGAAAAAGGGTTTTCAAAAGCCGCCGGCGAAGGATATCAGTACATGCCGCTCATCAAAGGCCAGATGCTGTTCAACGCGCTGCTCGCCATAACCGAAAGCGGCGGTTTTTCAGGCAGTGTTCCTGCAATCGACCATGCGGTTTCCATGTTGAAGACCTGTGGTGCAGCGGATCTTGACCATATGTTGACAACCGCTCTCAGAAGCGCCGGAAAAAAACAGCGGTCCGCCATGGCGGCCCGTCTCGCCCCCATATACAAACTGATCCTGCCCCGGCTGCATATCCGGACTTTCGGCCGGTTTGTCATCCGGATCGGCAGCCGGGAAATCGATACCAGAGCGTTCGAAGGCACCAAACCGCTGATGCTGCTCAAGGCGCTGGTCCGGCACGGTGGGACAGATATACCCAAAGAGATATTGATCGATGATCTGTGGCCGGATGCCCCATCCGACTCCGGTGAAAAAAACTTCAAGATCACCCTGCACCGCCTGAGAAAAGTGCTGGAAAAAGATATCCAGAAACCCTTCGGCTTCAGTTATGTGTTTCAGAAATCCGCACGCATATCCTTTGATATGGAGATCGTGGATATCGATGCCAAACAGTTTCTTTCATTTGGAAAACGGGCGGACCGGCTGGCTGAGAAAGATCGGCTGGAACAGGCACTGGTATTCTATGACAAGGGGATTGGCCTTTACAAAGGCGATTTTCTGGCTGAAGAGACTTACCTGGACTGGGTGGACCGACAAAGAATCCTGTACCGGTCCAGATATCTGGAAATGCTGTCCGCCAAAGCGAAGATCCATGAAAACCTGGATCAGACCGACCTGGCCATCGACACCTGGCAGTCGGCTTTGCAAATCGACCCCTGCCTGGAAACCGCCTGCCGGAACCTGATGATCCTGTATGCCGACACCGGCAGGATCAAAAAAGCCCTGAATCAGTTTGCCGCCTTGAGAGATGCCCTGAAAAAGGAAATGGATGCCGAACCGGATCCCCGGACAATCGAGCTGTATGACCGGATTCGCCTCAAAAAAGGATCAAAGGCCCCGGAGGTCCTCAGGGCCTTTGATCAGGAAAGGAATCTTTGAAAACCGATACCATTGAAGGTGCCCTAAAAAACAAGCATGACATCGTTTTTCATTCCGCGCTCATTAGATAGAACAAATCACTTGCGGCGGTCAATACGTATAAATACCTAATTTCAGAAAAAATCTCCTGGCATATATCCCCGGCCCCTTTTTAATCAAGAAAAGCGATACCCTGCTGAATGGCGAATTTTGTCAGCAGCGCCGTTTTTCGAATATCCAGCTTGTCCATCAAATTCTGTCTGTGGGTTTCCACAGTCCGGGGACTGAGATCAAGCATCCCGGCAATCTCACTGCTTGTCAGGCCTTCCGCTATCAGTTTCAGAATCTGGGTTTCCCGCAGGGTCAATTGAACAGGGAAATAGTTTTCCAGACAATCGCCACCATCCGCTTTCATTTCAATCACATAATTCATCACTTCATCACATACACAGACTTTTCCAGCAGTCACCTTATAAACCGCATTCAACAACTCTCCAGCAGAACAGGTTTTTGTCAGAAATCCGCATGCGCCGGCGGCCATCATTTTCATGACATGCACCTTATCTTTATGCATGCTCAAACCAATGACTTTGATAGTATCGTTGTCCTTGAGAATACGGCGGGTGGTTTCCATGCCGTTGACGTCCGGCAGGTTGATGTCCATAATGACGACATGAGGGCAGTGGATTGATGCAAGGGCAACGGCCTCAGCGCCGGTCCCGGCCTCATATACCCTTGAAATCTTCTCATCCTTTTTTAGAGTGGCCTTTAATCCGTCTCTCACGATACGATGATCGTCAACAATAAGTACGGAAATATTCCCGATATTTTTCCGATTCATACCCGCCAACCTGAAAGTCATTGACCCGGAGGTTTTAAACCAACGTCTATTCCGACGGACCGTGTGAGTGGATTTGTTCCAGCGCCTTGATGATCATGCCCAGTTCAGGCCTGACATTGATATCACCCACATGAGTATACCGGACCACGCCGGCTTTATCAACAATGATGACGGCCCGGTCCGCCATCCCGTCACTGCGGAGCACCCCGTAATCGTCACTGGTTTTTCCATGGGGCCAGAAATCCGACACCACCTCAAACCACAGATCCCCCATCTGGCGGGTCCAGGTATCAAGCGTGGGAATATTGTCCACGCTGATGCCGATCACGGTGGTATCAAATTTCTCAAACAGCGGCCTTGCCAGATTGTATCCCGGCCATTGATCCGAACAGACCGGGGTCCATGCGGCGGGAACAAAGGAGAGCATCACCATTTTTTTCCCCTGAAAATCCGAAAGCCGGACCTGTTTGCCGGATACCGCGGGCAGGGAAAAATCCGGGGCCGCCTGCCCCACAGTCACGCGCAACGCACTGTCAACCGGCTTGAGCGGTTCAGGATAGGCATACAATGTATCGAAAGCTGATGATGATGCCCACAGCGGAGAGGCACCGAACAGAACCAGCAGACTCCCCGCGAAAAAGGCTTTTACCGCCTGCATGACACATTCTCCTTTTTAAAAATCAATCCCGGACAAAGCGACCAGACGGTCAATGAAAGCAACCGGATCCCCCACTTCTCCGGATTTCGAATAAAAAACCGTATATCCTTCAGGGATACCGGGGGCAATCCGCAGTCCGATAAAGTGGGGGGTACCCACTTCTTTGAGCTGTTTATGAATCACGAAATCACGGTCTGCAAACAAAGGGAACGGCAACTGATAGGTATCTTTGTAAAAATCCACCTCAAAAGGAGAATTCCCGGCGCCGATCCCGATAAACCGGATTCGACCGCTCATCTTCGGATCGGCCGCCACCCGTTGATACATGGCATTGACTTTCGGGGCTTCCCGCTGACAGATGGGGCAGTACATGGAAAAAATCTGAACGATCACCATATCGGCACTGATCTGTTCCAGTGTGAATGTCTTGCTGTCCTTCAGCCCCAGATAGGCCCGTTGATCCGCACTCTCAGGTACCTGCAGATGAAATGTCAGGTCCGTATCGCTGAGATCTCCGGCAAAAACCAGGGTACTGATTAAGCAGGTGAGAATCAGTACCGGACAAATGAGCGGCCATTTCATGACAGGATCTCTTCCTTCACCGGATCGAAATCAGACAGGCTGCTGTACCCGGCTTCCCCGGCTTTGAAATCCAGGTGCAGGGTTGCCGCCAGTTCCAGTTTTGGAAAAAACGGACGGTCCATGTGGCGGGTATCCACCCCCTTGATATATTTTTGACAGGCCTCGCACACATCCACCCGGTATTCTTTTTCTTCCGGACTGAAAAAATACCGGCGGGTGTCCGGATCCCTGTTTTCACAAACAATGCATCCCATCCGGGCCACTGCCCAGCAATGGCTGCAAAAACTGCATTTCAGATGACGGTGCCCCTTGTCATCCAGAAAAAACAGATCCGGAAAATTGCCGCACACAGGGCAGTACCCCTTGTCATGGGACCGGTCTTTCAAATAAACGGACAACTGATCCGCACCAGCCTCAATGGAAGGAGAAGCGCTCAAAAAGGAGAACATGATCAGATGCCGGGTGCTGATGCCGATGGTTTCGGAAAAAGCAGCAAACATGTCACCGTCGCCGGCTACCAGGGCATTAAAAAGCGTTTCCGTATTGATCCGGGATTTTTCAATTGCGGATTTCAGGGAAACGGCGGCGCCGGCCAGTTCACCGGACCGTTCTCCGGCAATATCACACAGGGTTTCGAGCAGTCGGACGGCGGCCTTTTGATCAATGACAAAATCACCGGAATCGATCAACGGCATGCCTTGTGCCAGTTTGTTTTTCAGCAATGCCGGATCGATGGAAACGGGATCGATGCGGATCTGTTGCCTGATCTCTTCCTGGGCCTGAAAAACCCGGACATAAAAACTCAGGATATCTTTATAATCAGGCCTCTTTTTGAGAATCTGATCCCTGCTTTGCTCCAAGCGTGCAATATCGGGCATTTGTACTCCTTCAAGGATAGCGCTGCCCGGAAACAGACAGGTTCCCGGGCAGCAGTCTGGTCAGAAGATAAAAACATGAAACAACGTCGCTCAGATATGCATCATCCGCGCAAAGGGTTTCACCATTTTACGCAGTGCCACTGACCGGCTGATGCCGCCGCGACCGGTTCCCGCCACCGCATAGTCCGCATAAAGCAATGGATCGAATGCCACCAGAAATATCACATTGACATCTTCCGGATTCAGCAGGCTGGCAGCCGGAAATTTTTCCCTGACACGGCTTAAGCGCTTCTCAGACAGATCAAGCATCTCAGCCCGATCTCCGAACTGCATGGCGCCGGTAGGACAGGCGGTCACACAGGCAGGCTTCAGCCCGTTATGGACCCGGTCGTTGCACAGGTCGCACTTGGTAATGGTGCCGTCACTGCCGACCCTGGGAATGTCATAGGGACAGGAAATGGTAATCTCCTCCGGATCCAGCCGGCGGGTATTCCGGGTGTACAGTATCGCTCCCGTCATCTCGTCCTGATAGATGGCCCGTTCATCCACAGCCATGCTTAAACAGGGCGCATCCAGGCAATGACGGCACTGATCCGGAAAGAAAAGCCATTGCAGCCGGTTGTCAATGACGGTTTCCGTCATACGGACCAGCTTGTAAGTGGTGTAACTCAGATCCTGGGGGTTCTGATAACCGCCCAGGTTGGTTGTCTTCTCTGCGGGCAGATCATGCCACTGCTTGCAGGCCACCTGGCAGGCCCGGCACGCCGTGCACAAGGTGGTATCGATAAGTATGGATTTCGTCATGATCGGATCACCTCCTTAAAGCTTTGTCACATTGACCATAAAGGCCTTGGTTTCAGGAATACGGGTATTGGGATCCCCTGCCGGCGGGGTCAGAAGATTGGCGGTCTCCTCGACCCCGGTTTCCGGCCATCGCCAGCCGAAGTGCCAGGGAATTCCCACCTGATGAACCGTGGCAGGCCCGATCGTGAACGGTCTGAACCGTTTGGTGACCACTGCGGTGGCTTCAAGCGCACCCCGCATGCTGGAAACCCTGACCCGTTCGCCATTCTGTATCCCCCGCAGTCTGGCCAGTTCTTCGGACATTTCAACGAACATGTTCGGCTGCAGTTCCATCAGCCACTCCTGGGGACGGGTCATCAGACCGGTCTGCCAGTGTTCGCTGACCCGGTAGGTGGTCCCCACGAACGGAAACCTTGGATCGCAGGTGGCATGGGCATCCGCTTTGGTGCTGTAGACCACGGCTGTAGGGTTGACCATGATGGAAGACAGA
>NPIE01004128.1_pt1 | contig 41857 bp, 37 predicted proteins | sample 8637661 | NCBI WGS metagenome assembly NPIE01 (sample SAMN07420842, study PRJNA396082) | bioreactor metagenome | isolation source: sample BA12 brine-fed electro-methanogenic bioreactor BA | place: Japan: Kochi | collected 2016-12-09 | reverse complement strand
TTACCTCTGCTGTAAAACCGGCAGGCAGTTCATCCTTCAGCATCATTGCGATTGAATAGGGTTCTTCCCCGGTGGAACAGCCGGCACTCCAGACATTGAGCTTCTTTCCGCCGCCGGCGCGGGCATGCGCCACAAGATCGGGAATTACATAGTTCTTCAGCGTGTCAAAATGGGCAGTATTGCGGAAAAACCGGGTCAAGTTTGTGGTCACCGAATCGAGAAGAATTTTCATCTCCTCATCTTTACTGCTTATAAGAGAAAAATAATCGTCGATCGAAGCAAGCTCCGACTTCCGGAGCCGTTCTTTCAGGCGGCTCTCGAGTATTGTCCGGTTGGAAGAGGAAAAATGTATTCCGCTTTCATCATAGATGCGGTCGCGGAATTTCTTGAACTGTGCTTCCGAAAGATATCTGTCCATTCTGCTTTATGCCTCACTTAAAAGTGTAGGGTCCGCCATTTGCGGTGTCAATAGAACAGGTTTTTTACCTGACCCGTGTTATATTGAGAAATGACATGAAAGAAACCCGCTATCGCTTTACCATTCAGGGCATAGCCCTTGATGAAACAACTGCATCACCCTTTGTAATCCTGAATGATCCGGAAAACGGTATTACCATTCCGATTCAGACCGGTCCCTCAGAGGCAAGCTCCATCATAGTCGCCCTTGAAGGGATTCAGCCTGAACACAGAAACAGCCATGACCTTCTCTCCGCCATGTTTGTCAAACACCGCTTTATCCTTCAGCACCTGGAAGTCTACCGCTGTTTCAATGAAGTCTATCACGGCCGGATAGTGTACCGCAAAGGGGTAAGGCGGTACCGGCAGGAGGTAAGCACGAGCGATGGCATTATTCTCTGCATAAAGTTCGGTGCACCAATCTATTTCAGCCCTCAGGCGGTCAGAGAGGCGGCTCCCAACCGCAGAATTATCGACGACATGACCAGCGGAGCGGCACAGCTTCTCTATCTGGAACCTTCCCACCACTCACTCCAGCTGATGTAGGAGATCCGGGCGGATTGCCTAATCTTTCCACGGGGTTTATAATCAGCCCACATGAAGAAATACATATTCGTCACCGGCGGAGTATGCTCCAGCCTGGGCAAAGGTGTCGCAGCCACCTCTCTTGGAAATCTTCTTGAAAGCCGTGGTCTGCATATTCGTATGGTAAAGATCGACCCCTACATTAATGTGGATGCGGGTACGATGAGCCCTTTTCAGCATGGTGAGGTTTATGTTGCCGATGACGGGTCGGAAACCGACCTTGATCTCGGAAATTACGCCCGTTTCACCAATGCTCCTATTACAAAGCTTAATTCCATAACTACGGGCCAGGTCTACCAGGAAGTGATAAAACGTGAACGGGAGGGCCGCTACCTTGGCCGAACCGTGCAGGTTATTCCGCACATTACCGATGAAATCAAACGAAGAATTTCCCTGGCCAGTGAAGATCCGGAAGTGGACGTTACCATCATCGAAGTGGGGGGAACCGTAGGAGATATTGAATCGGTACCCTACCTGGAAGCAGCCCGGCAGTTCATTCACGATCTTGGAAAAGATCATGTGCTTTTCGTGCATCTTACCCTTATACCCCTGACCGCCAGCGGCGAACTGAAGACAAAACCGACCCAGCACTCGGTAAAAGAGCTTCGGGAGATAGGTATACAGCCCGACATTCTCCTCTGCCGGGCTCCCTGGCCCCTCGAAGACGACATGATCCGGAAAATCAGCCTTTTTACAAACGTGGAGAAGGAGGCGGTCATCTCCGCCTATGACGTAAAATCAACCATATACGAAATTCCCCTGGTGTTTCATGCCCAGAAACTGGACGAGATAGTCCTCAGAAAGCTGGAAATCACGAGCGGAGAGGCGGACCTCCGCCGCTGGGGCCGGATGGTGGACACCATCAAAAAAGCGAAGAAACAGGTTATTATCGGGATTGTCGGTAAATATATTGATCTGGACGACTCCTATAAGTCGATTTACGAATCCCTTGTCCACGGCGGCATCGCCAACAACTGCAGAGTCGAACTAAGAAAAATCGACAGCGAAGAGCTGGAGAAGGCGGAAAAACCGGAGACGGTCCTCGAAGGAGCGGACGGAATCCTTATTCCGGGAGGCTTCGGAGAACGGGGCATTCTCGGAATGATCCAGGCCGCACAATGGGCGCGGGAAAAGAAGATTCCCTGCTTCGGGATCTGCCTGGGAATGCAGGTTATGGTTATCGAATACAGCAGAAACGTTCTGGGACACGAGAATGCAAACAGCACCGAGTTCTCGCATCACACCGACTACCCGGTAATCAGCCTTCTGGAAGAACAGATCGACGTAAAAGCTTACGGCGGAACCATGCGTCTCGGAAAAAGCACCACAATCCTGAAGCCTGGCACAAAGATTGCGGAAATCTACGGAGAGCAGACCATACATGAGCGTCACCGGCACCGTTATGAGGTAAACAATGCATACCGGAAGGAGCTTGAGGCAAAAGGGCTTGTCATTGCGGGTACGACAACGGAAGATGAACTGGTTGAGTCGATACAGTGGTCGGACCATCCATGGGGTATCGGAGTCCAGTATCATCCCGAATTCAAATCCACGCCCATAAGTCCCCATCCTCTCTTTTCAAGTTTCATAGGGGCAAGTCTGGAGCATGCAGACGCTGCAAAAAAATAGCGGAAACGCCGGAGACAGAAGGACCGGATGGCATTCACAGCTGCCGGTCCCGTCTCTTGTGACGATCCTCATCATTCTGGCTTTTTCAGCGGGATGTTCCCTGGATTACGAAAACGAAAGACTTGCGTCGGAGCTGAAAAAGGATATTCCCGATACGGTTATGTACGGGTTCCGCCAGATCAATGTCGAACGCCATGTTCCCACCCTGGAAATCTCCGCCGAATCCGTTTCGGGCTATAACCGGGATCAGCGCATTCATCTTGAAGGGGTAAAGATCCATGAGTACTCCGGTGACGGCAAGGCGGTAACGGAAGGAGAGATAGGAGCCGTACGCTACGACCTGAAGGAGAGGATAATTGAGCTGGATTCGGGTGTGTACATAAGCAGACTGGAAGAGGACGGTCCCTTGAGCGTGGAAGGAGAATCCTTTACCTGGTTCGAAAATGAAAACAAAATAAGCGCTCCCGCGGATTCCACGGTAAGCTTTACCGATGGTACGGAGGGAAACATGAGCGGCAGGGGATTCAGCGCCGAGACCGACACTTCCAGGATCCATTTTTCCGAAGGTGTGTCGGGCTACTATGCTCCGGGAGCTCCGGATGAGAGGTAACCTTCCCCTGTATCGACTCACATTCCTTCAGATGGCGCTCCTGTTCATGTTCTGGGCACCCGCGGCCCCTGAGGCGCAGGAAAGCTTTTCTTTCAGCGGCGACCGTACCAGCATACGCTTCCGGGAGCAGGACCGCTATACGGTCCTGAACGGCAATGCCCGGATAGAGACGGACACCCTTCTTATCCGTGCCGACGAGATAGAGCTTTACGGACCGGACTTCAGGTACATCAGCTGCAGCGGCAGGGTCTCCATGCAAGAGAAGGAAAAAGAGATAAGCCTTGAGACGGCCAGGCTTTTTTATGACCGGGAACTTGAAATAACCAGGGTACGGGGCTACACCGAACTTCTTGACCTTAACAACGAGCTGAGCGCCCGCTGCTACTATATGGAACAGGAAGGAGAGTCCGGAATCATGATCCTTCAGGTTGCGGTACGTATAGACACGGTAAGCAGCGGAAAAGAGGTTGTTTGCCGATCGGAAATGGCCCGTTACGATCGGGACGGGAAGAGCCTTGAGCTTCTCGGATCTCCGGTAGTGAACTGGAAGGGTGATGAATACCGTGCGGACCGGATTGTCATAGATACAGGGAGAGACACCATACGCATGGAAGGTGCGGTTTCAGGATCGCTTACCGAAGAAGGACCGGAGGAATGAAAGAGGAGATTTTAAGAGCCGAAGGCCTTTTCAAGCGTTACGGCAAAAAAGAGGTGGTTACGGATGTCAGTTTCTCCATGAACAGAGGAGAAATTGTCGGCCTTCTCGGACCCAACGGCGCCGGTAAAACTACCATTTTTTACATGATTGTCGGTTTCGTACAGCCCAGCGCCGGCTCCATCTTCCTTAACAGTTCCGAATTGACCCGTCTTCCCATGTACAAGCGTGCCCGCAAAGGGATCAGCTATCTCTCGCAGGAGGCTTCCATATTCCGGAAACTGACGGTGGAACAGAATATTCTTGCCATACTGGAAACCCGGACCGACCTTTCGCGGAGCGGCAAAATACAGTTGCTTGAAGAGCTGCTTGAGGAGTTCGGAATAGACGGCATAAGGAAACAGCAGGCCTACACCCTCTCCGGAGGGGAGCGCCGCAGGACGGAAATAGCCCGTTCTCTCGCCATCGAACCGCGTTTTCTTCTACTCGACGAACCGTTCGCCGGCATCGATCCCATCGCGGTCCATGAAATCAAGACCATTGTCCAGAGACTTGCAAGAAAATCGATCGGGGTGCTTATAACCGATCACAATGTCCGGGATACCCTGGAAATAACAAACCGCGCCTTCATAATCAACGAAGGCGAGATTCTTGTCAGCGGCGACCGGGACTCTCTTCTGGTCGACCCCACCGCCAGACGCATCTATCTCGGGGACTCCTTCCGCATGTAGATTCGTTTTTAGCGGGTGCCGTTTCTTGACAATTAACGGTACCGGGCGCATCATGTGGATGTTGTGCAGTACCAGAGACCGGCCTTACTACAGGAACAGAAACTCAAACTGAGCCCGCAGATGCTCCAGTCCATTCAGCTGATGGCATTGCCCATAACCGAGCTGAAACTCAGGATCGCCGAAGAACTGGAAAGAAATCCGGCGCTCGAGCTCGTGGAAGATCATTCGATGGTAAGCTTTGAGGAGATTGATACTCCCTCCAGGCCCGAGGAGTATGACTTTTTTGAAAACAGCTCGGATTCCGGTTACACATCCGGTTACGACGATGAGGCCTCCGACGCGAGGCAGAAATTTCTCGAAGGGGCCATATCCACTCCCGAATCGCTTCAGGAACACCTCTTCTGGCAGCTTCGCCTGACCCCCCTGGATGAAGATGATTTCAGCATTGCCGAAAGGCTTATAATGAACCTCGACGAAAACGGGTTCCATCACGAGAATCCCTCCGACCTCCTTCCGGAGATAAGCACTGACCGTATCGACAGGATGATAGCCCTTGTCCGGCGTTTTGATCCCTCCGGAATCTGTGTGGCGGATTACAAGGAATCTCTTCTCGTCCAGATGGAACAGGACAGCGATGTCCCCGGAGCGGCTCCGGCCATAGTCAGGAACCTGCTGCCGAAACTGGAAAAAAACAAGCTCGCGGAAATAGCCAGGGAACTTGAGATAAGCCTGGAAGAAGCGGAAGCCGCAGGCAGCTATATCCGGAAATTGAATCCCTTTCCGGGACGGCTGTACAGCCGGGAAACACCCCACTATGTTATTCCCGATGTATCGGTAAGGCTGGAGGACGGGGAGTTCCGGATCTATCTTAACGATATGGATCTGCCCGTTCTCGGTGTTTCGGCTTTCTTTTCGGAACTGCAGAAAAAGGGAGGAAAAGAAGAGAAGGGAGAAGATAAAACTGCCCGGCGGTTTGCAATCGACTATGTGAAAGAGGCCGAGTGGTTTATCAATTCGATCGGACAGCGCAACCGCTCCCTTTTCAAGATAACCAGAGCCGTTGTCGAATTTCAGCGCGATTTCTTTCTCAAGGGGCCAAAATACCTGGTTCCCCTCACCCTGAAGGATATTGCCGACGAGGTTTCGGTCCATGAAACGACGGTCTCCAGGATTTCCAACGCCAAGTATATGCAGACCGAGTGGGGAATCTTTCCGATAAAATACTTTTTTACCAATTCGATAAGCGGCGCGGGATCGGGGGGCTCCCGTTTCTCCAAGGAGGGGGTAAAAGAGATGGTGAGGGAGATTCTGGAAAGTGATACCGGCGGGAAAAGACTTTCAGATCAGAAGATAAGCGAGATTCTGAAGGGAAAAGGGGTATCCATCGCACGCAGGACCGTAGCAAAATACCGGAACGAGCTTCATATCGATTCATCCTTCGACCGTTAAAGTAACTATTACGCTGATCTCAATTTGATTTCCCGGGGGAAAAACCATATCCTTTAGGCAGAAACTGTTGAGGAGGTTCCTATGAACATGGAAATCAAGGGCGTACACTACGAAGTAAGCGACACAACAAGAGAGTTCATCAGCAAGAAACTTGAGAAGATCGATTTCGCCAGGAACTACATTATCGACCTTCCCATTACCATTACAAAGGAGAAGCCCGGCTACACCGTTGAATCGACAATCCACTTTCGATGGGGACACACAGCTCATGTCAAGGCGGCACCGACTCACGAACTCTACGAAGGTATCGAACAGATGATGGATAAACTGGACCATGTGGTCCATAAAGAAAAAGATAAGATGAAAGAGCACCCCAAACCTCCCGAGGTCGTGATAGAATAGGGAGGTCATGAGAACATACACAGTACTTGACCTTCTGGATCTTGATCTGAAGGAACACAACGCGCTTAATCTCAGATGTATTGCAGGAAGACCCGGCCTGGCCCGTTCGATCACCGAACCGGAAATAAACAGACCGGGCCTTTCATTGAGCGGTTACTTTGAAGAGTTTGCCAACAACCGCATACAGCTCTTCGGAATGGGTGAGTATTCATTTCTGAAGAAGCTTGAGAGCGAAGAGAGGATGGAAACGGTCAACCGCATGTTTTCCTACTCCATTCCCTGTGTTATCTTTACCCACGGCAATATACCGGGACAACTTTTCCAGGAAGCGGCGGAAGGAAGCGGCTGCCCCGTTCTTACCACGGATCTGCCCTCGGGAGAGTTCAGCATGCGGCTTATGCGGGCTCTCAACGATATGTTCGCACCGCGGAATTCGGTTCACGGAGTACTGGTAGAGGTATTCGGAATCGGCGTCCTGCTCTCCGGTGACAGCGGAGTCGGAAAGAGCGAGGCGGCCCTGGAGCTTATTGAACGCGGACACAGGCTTATTTCCGACGATATGGTGGAAATCCGCTGCATGAACGGAAACATCCTGATGGGAACCGGAAGGAACCCGGCTCTTGCCCATCACATGGAAATCCGTGGTCTCGGGATTATCAACATAAGTCACCTCTTCGGGGTCGGGGCCATAAGGGACAAGAAACAGATTCAGATGATCGTTGATCTTGAAGAATGGGATGCGGCAAAAGCCTATGACCGAATCGGAACGGGAGACCTGTACCGGGAAATACTCGGAGTGAAAGTACCACTTCTGCAGGTGCCGGTAAAACCGGGAAGAAACATCCCCATCATAATAGAAACGGCAGCCATGAACGAGCGGCTGAAAAAGATGGGGTATCACTCGGCCCAGGAGTTCAATCAGAATGTCCTGAAATGGCTTGAGAGTGAAAACGCCCGGAACCTCTATTTCAATAAAAAGGATACGTTTTAGGAACATCAATGGTTGAGAAAAGCGTAACGATTATGAATCGTGCAGGCATACATGCCAGGCCGGCGGCTCTCATTGTACAGACCGCCAATAATTTTGATTCTGATATTTTCTTTGAGAAAGAGGAAGTACGCATAAACGGCAAGTCCATTATGGGTATCATAACCCTTGGCGCCGGGTACAAAAGCTCTCTCCAGGTTATTGCCGACGGCAAGGATGAAGAGGAGGCGTTGGATGCAATCGTCCGGCTCTTCGAAACGCGCTTCGAGGAAGAGTAGGCGCTTCACTGTCGTTTTCCTCTTTATACTGGCCTGCTGTTCGATATCATCTGCGGCCGCGCAGGGAGCCCTGCTCAGCGCCTGGCTTGAGGAAGACAAAGCCGTAATCTCTCTCAAGATGGTGGAGACCTCGGAGAAGATTCTGGTAAAAAACGCTTACGACGGCCAGGTGGCCAAGGTAACCTTTGATCTCAGAATATACCGTTACAGCCGCGGTCTTTCGGGTCTTCTGGGGGACAGGATTATACTGGAAAAACAGCTTGAAAAGTACGGCAGATGGAATGCCTTTACCGGACGTTTTGAGATTGAGGATTCCAGCGGCAGCGTCTGGACCACTGCGAGGGCGGAAGAGTATACGGAAAAGCTGCTATCACTTTCCGAGGTCTCCCTGCCCGGCAGTTGGAACAGGGATAATTCATATCTTCTTGCGCGAATAAGCCTGAAAAGGATTCTTCTTCAGATTCCTTTTAATCTGCTGGATCCCTTTCTTGAAGAGACTCGCATAATGAGTCCCTGGGTTCGCTGGGATTTCAGCTTTGGAGCGGATAGACTGTGATTGAACGGCCGAAGAGAGGCAGCCTCTCGATAGTATCCCTTTTTACCATCGCATTGCTCTATTTTCTTCTGATTATCCTCATTCTCTTCTTCTCCCGTCAGGTACTGCAGGATCTGGCGGCGGGGGAAACCCTTACCCGGCTCATTTTCATTCCACTCGGTATAGTTCTGCCGGTATTTCTCATTCTTTCCTTTGCCTATCAGCTTTTCCGTCTCTTCAAGGATGTCCGGGCACAAAAACCGGGAAGCCGTTTCAAAATGAGCCTGACCGGTTTTTTTCTTTTTATTACCCTGGTCGCATCGATTCCCCAAGGGGTTCTCACCATAACCTTCATATCCTCCTCCCTTGAGGCATGGTTCAATACCGAGATGGAGGATGCCCTGGAGGGCGGTCTTTCGATTACCCTGCGCTATAACAACGAGACCGTCCGGCAGCTGGAATCCATCAGCACATCGGAGATTCTGGCGGATCTGCTTCTTGAAGAGCGGGGTGAAGGGACTCCGGAATTATGGAACAGCATGAAATCGATCTATCCGAAACTGACCAGCCTTCAGCTCTTTGACAGTGAAGGGGTTTCATACGCTTTTTACGGAAATCCTGTAACCATGCTGGACAGCGCTCCGCCCGACGGACCCGAAGGGGCCGTTTCCCGGATTCATGGAGGTCGGGAGACCTTTCTCCGCGCATCGCGGCGTTTTCCGCTTCCGGAAGAAAATGGGTTTCTTTACGGAATGGCGGTCCTCAGCGTTATGCTGCCGGAGAACTTTGAAAGAGATGGAAGGGCGCTTACGGACGCAATCCAGGTTTTCGGACAGTACCGATCCTACCGCTCATCCTTCGCCCTGGCCCTCGTGCTTCTCTATGCCCTGTTTGCGATCCCCCTTCTGCTTATCTCCCTTCTGGTTGCCTTCCATACGGGAAACGAGATTGTAAAGCCGATTGTCCACCTTGAAGAGGCGATGAGAAGGGTTATGGAAGGCGATTATTCAATCAGAATGCTCTCGGAAGGGCGGAATGAACTCTCCATCCTTGTGAAATCCTTCAATGAAATGGTGTCGGAGCTGGATCTTTCCCGTGCCAAGCTCCTGCAGACCGAAAAGGTTACGGCCTGGCAGGAGATTGCACAGAGAATGGCCCATGAGATCAAAAACCCTCTCACCCCGATCCAGCTTTCCGCCGAGCGCATCCTGCGGGCATACAAAAGCGGACCGGACCAGCTGGAGCGGATTGTGGAGCGATCGGTGGCATCGATAGTGCTGGAGGTTGAGAACCTTACCAATATGCTCCAGGAGTTCCGCGACTTCGCGAGACTTCCGGAACCGCGACCGACGGACATCAAGCTTAAGCGTCTCATAAAGGAGGTCGCAGCCAGCTACGCCCAGGGCTACCCGGAGGTGAAGGTTGATGCCTCCCTTGTGGATCCGGAAATCACCATTTCCGCCGACCTGGCTCAGATAAAAAGGGTCTTTTCGAATCTCATGAAAAACTCTTTTGAGGCCGTCGCAGCGCAGGAGAACGGTAAAATAGTGGTGCGGAGCGACCTTGTCAGAAAGGGAAATACCCATTACTGTAGAATTCATATTGAAGACAATGGTAGCGGGATTCCGGAAGAGCTGCGGGACAAGGTGTTTCAGCCGTACATAACCACAAAGAAGAGCGGAACCGGTCTCGGGCTTCCCATTGTGGAACGGATCGTCGCCGATCATCATGGCCGGATCTGGTTTGAAACCGAGACAGCGGCGGGTACTACCTTTATCGTGGATTTACCGGTGGAGACTGCAACATGAATAACAGCACAATTCTGATAATTGACGATGAACCGGGGATACGCTCGGTCCTCACGGATATACTCGAAGACGAAGGCTACGTGGTCCGCTCTGCAGAAGACGGTATAGAGGGACTCCTCCTGCTGGACGATGGGGAGGTCGACCTTGTTATTCTGGATGTCTGGCTTCCCAACAAGGGAGGTATCGATGTACTCAAGGAAATCAAGGCAAACCGTTCCGAACTTGAAGTAATAATGATTTCAGGTCATGCGAACATCGATCTTGCGGTAAAGGCGGTCAAGCTCGGTGCTTTTGACTTTCTGGAAAAGCCCCTTTCCCTCGAGAGGGTCATCACCGTTACCAAAAACGCCCTCGCCATGGAGGAGCTTAAACGCGAAAACAGGGAGCTCAAACAGTCCGTCTTTCTTGAAGATGAGATGATTGGAGATAGCAAACTTCTGAACGATGTGCGGGGAAGGATCGCTCAGAGCTCCGCCAGCGATGCGAAGGTCCTTATAAGCGGGGAAAACGGCACCGGAAAGGAGCTGGTGGCACGACAACTTCACCGGCTCAGCAAAAGAGCCCTCAAGCCTTTCGTGGAGGTCAACTGCGCCGCCATTCCCGATACCCTCCTGGAGAGCGAGCTCTTCGGTCACGAGAAAGGCGCTTTTACTTCCGCCGTTGCCCGGAGGAAGGGAAAGTTTGAGATTGCCGACGGAGGTACTCTATTTCTTGATGAGATAGCGGACATGAGCCTGAGCGCCCAGGCAAAGGTTCTCCGCATTATTCAGGAACAGCAGTTCGAGCGGGTCGGCGGAAACGAAACCCTCAAGGTCGATATACGGCTGATAACCGCAAGCAATAAGGATATCCAGCAGGAAATTTCGGCAGGACGATTCCGCGAAGACCTTTATTACCGCCTTAACGTCGTGCCGATCCACGTACCCGCCCTGCGGGAGCGGAAGAGCGATATTCCGCTGCTCTGTGATTATTTTCTGAAGAAGTTCGCCCGGGGGACAGAGGGACGCTGCATCTCGAAGGAAGGACTGGAGATACTGCATGCCTACGACTGGCCGGGGAACATACGTGAATTGAAAAATTTCATAGAACGTATTAGTATTATGAGTGACGAAAAAGAGGTCTCCCTGGAAACGGTACATCACTTCCTGAACGAAAAGCGGAAGAAAGAGCGGCCCGATGAGATGAAGCCCTTTGCGGAAATGAAACTTGCCGACGCAAAAGATGAATTTGAAAGACGGTTTATAGAAATGAAGCTTAAAGAACAGGATTACAATATAAGCAGATGTGCCGAACTGCTTGGAGTCTATCCGAGCAATCTGCACGGTAAAGTCAAAAAACTCGGGATAGAACTGAAAAAATGAAAGAACTGACAACGCGGCAGCAGGAAGTTCTCGATTTTGTGATCGATTTTCTGGAAAACCGGAAGTATCCTCCGACGGTCCGGGAACTGGCCGCACATTTTGATATTTCAGTAAGAGGCGCCTTCGACCATCTCAAGGCGCTGGAGAAAAAAGGGGCCATAAGAAGTGACCTTAACCGCTCCCGTTCGATAGAAATCCTGAGAGACGAACAGCCGGAGGAACGGGAAGAGCTGATCGAGGTGCCCCTGCTCGGCAATGTGGCTGCGGGACAGCCGCTTATTGCGGAGGAGAACTATGAGCGTGTTCTGAAGATACCCGCTTCGGCTCTCAAGGCGGGCACCTACTTCGCGCTCCGCGTAAGGGGAGACAGCATGCTGAATGCCGGAATCCTGGATGGTGATATTGCCATAGTCCAGCAGACCGGGAATGCAAAAAACGGCGATATTGTTGTCGCCAGGGTCAATGATGATGCAGTTACCCTTAAACGTTTTTTCCGGGAAACAAACAGAATAAAACTGAAAGCCGAGAACCCCGTGTATCCGCCGATCTACACCCAGAATGCCCGGGTTCTCGGAAAGCTTTCCATTATAATCCGGGACTACAGCTGATGCCGGGATCGAAAAAGCCTGCTGCAGCCTCCTATCTGCTTCTGGGTCCGGAAGAAGGCGAGAAAAGCGCTTTTATTGACGACCTGAAAAAGCAGATAGCCGCGGAAGATCCCGCCTGTGAAACCTCAACCTTTTATCCGTACGAGACCGAGATCTCAAGCGTCGTCGGCATGATGAGAAACGGTTCCCTCTTCGCAAGTAAAAAGCTGGTTATTCTCCGCAATGCCGAATTGATAAAGCGGGATGACGCCGCTCTTCTGGGGGATTACCTGAAGAGCCCCGGCAAGGATGTCACCCTGGTTCTGGTGAGCAGCGGTATGGAAAAAGACATTGCAAAGGCGATAAGCTCCGCTGTCCCGAAAGAGCGCAGAAAGATGTTCTGGGAGCTCTTTGAAAACCAGAAACGCTCATGGCTTGCGAGCTATTTCGCGCGTCAGCAGATGGAAGTGACACCCGAAGCGACGGAACTTATCCTGGAGCTGGTGGAAAACAATACCAGGGAGATGAAGAGCGCCTGTGATCAGCTTGCTCTTTTCTTCGGCCCGGGCAGCTGTATAAGCGTAGACGAGGTGGACACCTTCATATTTCACTCCAAAGAGGAAAATGTATTCACCCTCTTCGGTAAAATCGGTCAGCATGATTTTTCCGGAGCGGTGGAAAGCCTTCGGAAGCTTCTGCTCTCGGGCGAAGGGAATCCGATTCAGCTCTACGCGGGGCTGCTGTGGCAGTTCAAGCGTCTTCTGAGTCTCTCCTCCTGGACGGATGTCCAGTATTCACCCGAGGAAGCGTGCAATCGCGTGGGTATTCGGGGGAAACGGAACCAGGGAAACTTTATCGAAGCCAACCGCAATTTTACCACCGCGGAGCTGAAACGCATCGTGGTGCTCATAGCCAGGTTCGACGCCCTGGTACGGGAAACACGGACCGACATGCATGGTCTGCTTATGGAGCTTTTCCTCTACTACGTCATCATAAAAAAAGGGGAGATGCCGGAACCCTTCTATTCCACAGGAACCGCGCGGCGGACAAGATCGGCATAAGCATAGCGCTCTTCTATCAGTGAATGAGAAAGCATCCATTCCACAACCTCTTCCACCTCCTTCTCCGACGGGAGGCGGGCGGGTGAGTATCGGGGAAGCACCATCACGCTGCGTACACTTTCGGGAAAACCCGAGGCCCTGATAATCTTATCCATGGCATCGGACGTTTCCTGGACGTTCAGCCAGGAGACTGCGGCATTATAGGCATCAAAAAAGGCCTTCAGCTCTCCGGAACGTTCGCTGATTACCTCTTCCGAAAAAAGCAGTACCCCGGGATTTATTCCCAGTTCATCCGAGGAGCCCAGGAGAACCGCCCCCGAAGCAAGGGCCGCGGAAGCAAGGGGTTCGGGAAGAGTCGCTCCGTCCAGCTTGCCGCTGTTCAGCATTTCCAGTCGGACGGGAATCTGAGGTATGGAAACCTTGCGGATGTATTCCGGAGCATATCCCCGCGCTTCGAGGATGCGGTCGGTGCAGTATTCGATTATGGTATTCCGCGAAAGAGCAACCTCTCCGTTTTCGATAGTCTCCATTGACGCTTTTTCCTTCGCACCCGAAGCGAGAAATTTGTAGCTCCCGTCGGTTGCGGCGGCAGCAAAAAGAGGGAATCCCCCCTTCCGTGCAAACGCCGCAGCCAGAAGATCGGAAACGGCACCGTCTATCTCCCCCGCCTGCAGTGCCGCATCACGATTCATGGGGTTTCCGAAAGAAACCAGCTCCACCGATGCACCGGCTTCCCGGTAAAAACCGAGTTCCCGCGCCATGACGAGAGGGACCGAGTCGACATCGGGGAGTATTCCGATTTTCAGTACCCGGGGGGCGGTATCTCCTGATGCCCCGCCGGCTTCGGCGCTTCCACCCGCCCAAAGCGGAACCGATAGAACTGCCAAAAACGCCGCAGCCGCAAGAAAAGAGTAAACCCTCATCGGTCTTCTCCCCAGGCCTGCACCAGTCCCCTGCCGCCGCCAAGCTGATCGATTATTCTGCCGACCGTCTGAAGAACGATCTCTTCGACGCTTTCAGGGTGATGATAAAACCCCGGAACCGGAGGCATAATTACCGCACCCGCTTCCGCAAGGGTCACCATGTTTCTCAGATGAATCAGATTGAGCGGAGTCTCACGGGGGACAAGAACAAGGGGACGCCTCTCCTTGAGGGTGACATCGGCCGACCTGCCAAGCAGATTGGAGACCGCACCGGAAGCGAGCGCCCCGAGAGTGCCCATGGAGCAGGGCACGATAACCATTCCGTCGCAGTGAAACGAACCGCTTGCGGGAGCGGCAAAAAAGTCATCAGGATCGTGGAGAATGAATTTTCCCACCGAACCGGGAACATCGCTCTCCTCCTGCAGCTCATTCAGCAGGATATCAAGTTTTTCGGTCAGCTCGATGCCGGTCTCATGCCGAAAAACCTGCAGTCCGTTGTGCGAAGGTATTACATGTACCTCGGCTCCGTCCCTTGCCAGACGCTCAAGGAGCATGCCCGCATACATGGCGCCGCTGGCACCGCTGATTCCTACAATATATCTTTTCATACATTACCTCTTGTCAGAAAATCCGCGAGAGTAAAAACCAGAAAGACTATTCCCACAATCTGGTTTATCGTATATGAAGCAAAGAAAACCTTCTCCAGCCAGCCCGGGCGGACTATCCGGTGCTGATAGAGAAAAAGCAGTCCAACCGCCGCCGTTCCGGCGAAATAGATCCACCCCATGCCCGCGGCTGTACCGAAGAGCAGCAGGAAAAAGAGTGCAGCCATATGTACCGCCGCCGCTCCGAAAAGGGCCAGCGGGGTACCGAAGACCGCCGGAATTGAGTACAAACCCGCAGCCCGGTCATGTTCCGCATCGGCGGTCGAATAGATTATATCAAATCCCATAACCCAGAGCGCATTAGCCGCCGCGAGAAGCAGAACCCTCCATGAAATGGAACCGGTAACAGCCACCCAGCCCCCCACGGATGCTGCTGCGCACGTGACACCGAGAACCAGGTGACAGAGCCAGGTAAACCGCTTTGTGTAGCTGTAGGCGAGGAACAGAAACCCCGCCACAGGAAGGAGAAAGACACAGGTCATATTAAGCCGGAATGCAGCAATCACCAGTAGAGAAAAAAAGAAAACCGAAAGAACCACCGTTTCCGGAACCGATATTTCTCCTGAAGGTAGATGACGGTCCGCTGTTCTGGGATTTTCCGCATCGATCTTTCTGTCCACAATCCTGTTTATTGCGTTGGCACTGTTCCGGCCGCCTAAAAATGCAATTATTATCCAGAACAGCTTTTCGCGTCCCGGAAATCCGCCTGCAGCCGCGAATGCCCCGACAAGGGCAAAGGGAAGGCTGAAAACCGTATGACTGAACATTACCAGTTTTCCGTAGGCGCAGGCGCGTCCGAAGACACTTCTTACAGGTGATGGTATATGGCCAGTCAAAGGCCGTACTCCTTCCAGCGCCGGTCCACCAGATCCTTTATATCGCTGCTCATTTCAATCTCATCGGGCCATAGGCGGTCATGCCCCTCCTCGGGCAGGGTTTTGGTCGCATCTATTCCCAGCCTGGTACCGAAGTGGGGAAGAGGGGAGGCGTGGTCGAGAGCGTCCAGGGGGCCGCGGCTGAACTCGAGATCCCGTGCAGCGTCAATATTGTTGAAAACCTTCCAGGCGACCGTCGAATAGTCCGAAGGCCGGACATGACCATCCACTACCACAATCATCTTGGTATACATCATCTGCCCCATACCCCAGAGCGCATTCATCACCTTGCGGGCATGGCCGGGATACCTCTTGTTTATGGAAACTATCACGCAGCCGTGAAAAACACCTTCAAGGGGAAATGAGATATCCACAAGCTCGGGGAGCTGCATTTTCAGAAGAGGGAGAAAGAGCCGCTCCGTCGCTTTGCCTAGAAAACAATCTTCCATGGGAGGTTTGCCCACAACCGTCGCAGGGTATACCGGCTTCTTCCTCCTGGTCATCCCGGTCAGATGAAAAACCGGGTAAGCGTCGGCGAGAGAGTAATAGCCGGTATGGTCACCGAAGGGTCCTTCGGTCCGGAGATCCTCGGCAGGGTCGATATAGCCTTCAAGCACAAAATCGGCGCCCGCAGGAACCCGGATCTCGCTGTGTCTGGACTTTGTCGTGACAACGGGAAGCCGTCGGAGAAAACCGGCAAAGGAGAGCTCGTCTATTCCGGGAGGCAGGGGGGCTGTAGCGGCGTATATGATGGCCGGATCACAGCCGAGGACAACCGAGATCGGCATCTTCTCTCCCCGGGCCCGGTACCTTTCCCACAGCTCTCTCCCGTCCTTGTGAAGATGCCAGTGCATTCCGGTGCTTTTTCTGTCGAAAACCTGCATGCGGTACATTCCCATATTCTGCTGACCCGTATCCGGGTCTCTGGTAATAACCAGAGGCAGGGTCAGAAAGCGCCCCGCATCTCCGGGCCAGCAGGTAAGTACCGGCAGACGATCAAGATCCGGCTCCTCTTCAACCGCCTGACAGGGAGCAGAGGCGGATCCCACGGGAAAAACCGCCGCAAAGCGGGCAAGGTCGGGAAGCGACCTTAATGCCTCAAGGGGATTTCTGTAACGGGAGATATCAAAGATCTTCTCCATGCTTTTTTCAAGCTGAGCCATCGATTCAACACCGAAAGCCATGGCAATCCTCTTCATACTTCCGAAAAGGTTCATTACCACCGGAAACTCGTAGCCCTTCGGATTCTCAAAAAGAAGAGCGGGTCCCGAAGCCTTCACGACCCTGTCGTAGACCTCACTCATTTCAAGGTGAGGGTCAACTTCGGCAGTAATACGCTTCAGCTCTCCGGCCTTTTCAAGATGTCCGATAAAATCCTGTATTCCTCTGTAAGCCATAAAAGGATTGTACCTCTTCATGCCGATTACGGGTAGTCCCCCCTCATCTCTCCATTCTATACTTGACGTATGCTCGAACTGAAAGAGTGCACGCACAGCTATCCGACCCGGGTGGTATTCCGGAACATCTCCTTCAAGGCTCCAAGGGGAAAAACAATCGCCATTCTGGGCCCATCGGGCTGCGGCAAAAGCAGCCTTATCCACCTCATTGCCGGCATTATACGGGGGGACTCCTCCGGAACAGTACGTCTGGACGGAAGCCCCATCAAGTCCGGAGATTTCAGGATCGGCCTTATCCCCCAGCACTATGGACTGCTCCCGTGGTTCACCGTAAGACGGAACGTCGAAACGGGACTTCTGCTCCGCGGAGAAGCTCGCAGGAGCCGGAGGGAAAAAGCGGAAAAGGCTCTCGATCGCCTCGGTCTCCGGGAACATCTTGACCGCTACCCGGGAGAGCTGAGCGGAGGAGAACAGCAGAGGGTAGCCCTGGCCAGGGCCCTTGTTACCGGTCCGGAGCTGCTCCTTCTGGACGAACCCTTTTCCAGCCTCGATGCCATAAGCAGGGAAAATCTTCAGGATACCCTCCGCTCACTGTCCGCAGGGAACAGAATCACCATTCTGGTAACCCACAGCATCGAGGAGGCGGCATACCTTTCCGATGCGACCCTGGTCATGGGACCAGGCCCGGAAAGCACCGGGACCCTTCTCCATCACCCGGGAAGGGAAAAAAGCCTGGATTACGACCGGCGCTCCAGGGACTATTTTGAGCGTTGCAGCACGCTCCGCGGGGCTCTGGAGGAGGCGTGCCGATGAAAAGCAAAACAGGAGGATTCCTGATCGGTTTGGCAATCATCCTGCTGGTATGGGCGGTCCTCAGCCTCTACCGGCCGGCGGTTATTCCGCCCCCTCTTCCGGTTGCGCGCGAATTCTTCCGTCTTCTACCCGATGTGCTGTTCCGCCATGCCGGCGCCACCCTTCTGCGGGCCCTGACCGCCATCGCCATTACCAGCCTGATTGCACTCCCTCTCGGGATAGCCGCCGGACGCCTCCCGGTAATTGACCGCGTGCTTGGACCGGTAAGTTATCTCCTCTACCCGATCCCCAAAGTTGCCCTTCTTCCGGTCGTTATGCTGCTTTTCGGACTGGGCAACAGTGCAAAGGTTATTCTCCTCATTCTCGTTCTCTTTTTCCAGATGTTTCTCGCCGTCCGGGATGCCGCCCGGAATATTCCCTCCGCGTATTTCACCACCATTGAGGTTCTCGGAGGTGGAACCCTTGCGAAACTGCGTTTCGTAATAATTCCCGCAGGCCTTCCACGCTATATTACCGCCCTGCGGCTTGGAACGGGAACCAGTCTCGCAGCGCTTTTTTTCAGTGAAACCTTCGCGACCAGGTACGGTCTCGGGTTTTTTATCATGGACAGCTGGATGCGGGTAAACTACCGGGAAATGTTTGCCGGAATTATCGCCATGGGAATTGTCGGAACGTTCATGTTTCTTATGATAGATCTTGCGGAACGGTTTCTTACGCCCTGGAATAAGTAGCAGAAAAAAAGCCGGCGTACTGCCGGCTTTTAGGGGCTTGTCGGAAAAGCAAAGGTAAGCTTACTCCGAAACATAGCCTCACGTTTTTCAAAAAAGAAACGCTGTGCGTTTCCCGTCCCTGTCAAAAAAACGTTCACCGCCGGGGCTTATACCCGGCACTCTCCGTAAGGTGGCATCATGTTCAACCTCCTTAAATAAGTTGGTTAGAAACTCTTTTCTACCTCACTGATACAAATATACAACACCGGGATTGCGTTGTCAAATTATTCAATCAACTTATTCGACCGGCTTCTTCGACTCTCCCCGGACACGATACCGGACAGCCTCGGCAAGTTCACTGCCGCCGCCGATCAGGGCTGTAATCTCTTCGGCAGAAGCGGCACCTATCTTTTCGAGTGAACCGAAGGAAGTAAGCAGGAGAGCCGCACGCTTCGGCCCAATTCCCGGGACGGATTCCAGGAGCCCCAGACCGACTCCCTTTTTTCTCAGCTGCTTGTTGAAACCCGTGGCAAAACGGTGGCTCTCATCCCGGACCGCCTGAAGAACCCGGAGCGCTTCGTTACCTTCGGGAAGACGGACCGGGTCGGAGCTGCCGGGGAAATGGATCTCCTCAAACTGCTTCGCAAGGCCGATCACCGCAAGATCCTTAAGACCGAGAGCGTTAAGAATTGTACGGGCGGCATTGACCTGCCCCTTGCCGCCGTCTATCACTATCAGATCGGGCCGCTCCTGCTGTTCATTCACCACCCTTGAGTATCTTCGTGCCACCACTTCACGTATGGCTTCGTAGTCATCGATTTTTCCTTCCAGGGTCTTTATATGGAAGCGCCGGTAGCTGCTCTTGTCGGGCGTACCGTTATGGAAGGAGACCATTGAGGCAACCGGATGCTTGCCCGAGAGCTGGGCAATATCGAAACCCTCGATCCTCCGCGGCAGGGTCTTCAGCCCGAGCACCTTTTTAAGCTCCTCCAGGCCCGAAATATTAGCCTCGGCCTTCTGCCGTTTTTCAAGATCATGGACGGCGTTATCCATTACCATCCTCAGGATTCTCGCATGCCGCCCCTCTTCGGGAACAAGGATACCTACCCGGGTGCTGCGTTCCCTGAGGAAAAAGGTCTCCACCAGAGAGATATCAAAACCGCCGGAGGTGTAGATCGTCTCAGGAAGCTCTTTGAGATCATCGTAATAACGCAGAAAAAACTGGGTAAATGCCTCATCGGAACCGGAGAAGGAACGGCCGCGGAAGAGATCCCGGCCAATCAGTTTTCCCTCCCGCATGCGGAACACTACAAAGGAGCAGAGAGTGTCGTTCATCGCACAGGCAAGATAGTCCCTGCTCTCGGCGGCAAAATCGACCACTTCCTGCCCTTTTCCGACGGTCTCAACCGCCGCGATGGTGTCCCTCAGCTCCGCAGCCTTCTCAAAATTCAGTTCAGTGGAAGCCGCCCGCATCTCTTCCCTGAGCCCCGCAAGAAGCTCAGCAGTTTCCCCCGAAAGCAGACGGCGTGCGCCCTCAACATGCTTCAGGTACTCTTCCCGGCTGATTTTTCCGCAGCATGGAGCGGAACATCTCCCGATATGATAGTAAAGGCACGGCCGGTCCCTCTTTTTCATGCGGCCTCTGCACTTTCTCAAAGGGAAAAGCCGCTCAATGAGATCGAGATAGATATCGATTTTTGTGACATCCGTATAGGGACCGAAATACTCGGATCCATCCTGGATGATCCGCCTTGTACGGAAGATGCGGGGAAACTCCTCGGCGGTTATCCGGATTACCGGGTAGCTTTTCCCGTCCTTGAGGCTTATGTTGTAGCGCGGCGTGTGTTCCTTGATCAGATTGTTTTCGAGGAGAAGCGCTTCATACTCATTGCCGGTGGTTATGTATTCTATCCGGTCTATGCGGTCCACCAGCACTCGGGTTTTTACATCCTTGGTGCCGCTGAAATAGCTGGAGACCCGTTTTTTCAGGCTCTTCGCTTTTCCGACATAGATGATTGATCCCTTCGCATCCCGCATCAGATAGACACCGGGAGAGTCGGGAAACTGCCTTACCGTTGTTCTCAAAGATTCATACACAAAAAAGCTCCCGTCGGAAAAGATACTTCCGTCGGGAGCCCTTCGTCCAGTAGGAGAAGCTTAACTCAGCCCAGTCCTGACTTGCGCCGCGTATAAATATCGTAGTAGACCGCCAGAAGGAGAACCAGCGCCTTTACCACATACTGCCAGTCGGCGCCGATATTCATGAGCGACATGCCGTTGTTGATGACGCCCATGACCAGCCCTCCGGTAATGGCTCCGATGATGGTTCCGATACCGCCCGAAGCCGACGCACCGCCGATAAAACAGGCCGCGATCGCATCAAGCTCGAAAAGGTTGCCCGCCTGGGGAAGCGCCGAGTTCATGTAGCCGGTAAATACCATCCCCGAAAGACCCGCAAGACCCCCGATTATGACATGGACCACGAAGGTAACCAGCTCGGAGTTGATTCCCGACAGTTTTGCAGATCGGGCGTTTCCGCCGACGGCATAAATGTAACGTCCGATAACCGTATTCTTTGTAATAAAGACAAAGACCGCAATAACAATCCCAAGCACCAGGGCTATGGTGGGAATCCCGCGGTAATCGGCGAACTTGTAGGAAAGCAGCCCGATCATCGCAATAATAAAGGCAAGCTTGAGCATGAAATAGCGGAGGGGAAGGACATCGAAACCGCGCTTCAGCTTTGCATTGCGTCCCCGGATACTGAACAGGACAAAGAAAACAATAAGCACGGCGCCCACAAGCAGGGCCAGGGTATGAAGACCGCCGATATTCATTGACTCAATGGTGATGGAACCGGAGGTTATCTGTTTGAAACCGTCATCGCGGAGACTGATGGGGGTAACATTGGTGATTATGTAGGTCAGCCCCCGAAACAGGAGCATGCCCGCCAGGGTCACAATGAATGCCGGGATCTTCGCATATGCAATCCACATTCCCTGCCACACTCCGACTCCCGCACCAACAAGTATAGATAGAAAGATGGTCGGAACTATTGGAATGCCAGTATTGTAGATCATTGCGCTTATCGCTCCGGTAAAGGCGCAGAGCGAACCCACCGAAAGGTCAATGTTTCCGATAATGATGACCAGCACCATCCCCACCGCAAGGATAAGGATATAGCTGTTCTGTATAAAAATGTTGGTAATGTTTCTGGAGGTAAAGTTAACCCCGCCGGTAAGAACCGCAAATACCGTAAAAATCAGCCCGAGCATGATAAACATCGAGTAGTTTCGGACATTTTCTTTGGCCAGCTGAAGGAAGCTTACCTGCCCGCTGTCTGTCGTTGAATTCGCCATCTATTCTCTCCTGAAATCAGTTTTCCAGTGCCATATGCATAATCTTTTCCTGAGTCGCCTCGCTCCGGTCGAGTACTCCCTTCACCTTTCCTTCGTTCATAACGTAAATCCTGTCGGCCATACCTATTGCTTCGGGCAGTTCCGAGGATACCATGATGATGCTTTTACCCTGGCTCGCCAGATCATTGAGAATGGTGTAAATTTCATACTTCGCACCGACATCTATACCGCGGGTAGGTTCATCAACAATAAAGATATCCGGATCCGCCAGAAGACAGCGGCTCAGTACGACCTTCTGCTGATTACCGCCGCTGAGGTTCCTCGCCAGCTGCAGAATCGAGGGGGTTTTTATATTGAGAGAGTCCCGGTACTGCTCGGCCGCCTTTATCTCATCAAAGATGTTGACCACGCCGAAGTTCGAAAGCTTGCCGAGACTGGAATTGGAAATGTTCGTCTTTACATCCTGGATCAGAATAAGACCGAGATCCTTGCGGTCTTCGGATACATAACCCAGTCCGTGTTTTATCGCGTCATAGGGTGATGAAAAATCCGCCTTTTCTCCCCGTATATAGAGCTCCCCTTCGGATGAAGAGCCGTAGGATTTTCCGAAAAGGCTCATCATCAGCTCGGTGCGTCCCGCACCCATGGGGCCGCAGAATGCAAGAATTTCACCCTTCCGCAGAAAGAAAGAAGCGTCATCAACCACCTTGAGGGAATGGTACTCGGGATGGTGAACGGTCCAGTTTTTGACCTCAAAGACCACATCGCCTATATTCGGTGTTTTCGGGGGATACAGATGGGTCATATCGCGCCCCACCATGTCCTTGATTATCATTGCCTTGGTGACTTTTTCCTGTGCCAGGTCAAAGCTCCGGATCGATTCCCCGTCACGCAGAACGGTTATGGAATCGGCTATTTTAAGCACCTCATCGAGCTTATGGCTGATCATGATGCAGGTAAGCCCGCTCTTTTTCAGCTCCAGAATAAGCTCAAGCAGTTTCTCGCTTTCATCATCGTTCAGGGAAGATGTCGGTTCGTCCAGAATAAGCAGTTCGGTCTGCTTGGAAAGAGCACGTGCAATCTCGACCAGCTGCTGCTTGCCTACGCCCATCCTGCTTACAATGGTTTCAGGTCTTTCGGTCAGCCCGACCCGTTTCAGAAGCGGGAGAGATTCGGCCAGCATCTGGTTCCAGTCCACCATACCCATCCGGGTTTTCGCGTGACCCAGAAAGATATTCTCATAGATCGAGAGATAGGGACTGAGTGCCAGTTCCTGGTGAACAATGTTCAGACCATGCCGTTCACTGTCCCGGACACTTTTGTAATGGGTTTCTTCACCCTTCATGAGTACCGTGCCCTGGTAGTCGCCCTTGGGATAGACGCCGCTGACAACACCCATAAGCGTCGATTTTCCCGCTCCGTTCTCACCGCACAGACAATGGATCTCCCCTTTCCGTACCTTGAAACTGACATCGCTCAGGGCTCGAACACCGGGAAAATCCTTTGTCACATTATTTACTTCAAGAATATAATCGTTCACTCCGTTAACCCTGCTGTGTCGACTTAAAGACGGCGGTATCAGACTGATACCGCCATCATAATCGTCCGGATAGCTGTTAGTCGAGATCGCTGGCGGAGTAGTAGCCGCTGTCGATCATGATTTCCTCGTAGTTGTCTTTGGTGACATTAACCGGTTCGAGAAGGTAGGATTTTACAACCTTCATTCCGGTGTCATAGGTTTCCTCATCAAGACGGGCGCCCTTTATGTTGGGGGTTTCGCCTTTGAGAAGTGCATCCGCAAGCTCAATGGCTGCCGAAGCAAGGTTACGTGTGTCCTTGAATACGGTCATGTACTGCTTGCCGTCACGGATAAACTGAATGGAAGCAACTTCGCCGTCCTGACCGGTAACAACGGGAAGCTTGGCAACGGTGTTGTACTTCGCATCGGTGGAAAGTGCTTCGATGATCGCACGGGCAAGGGTATCATTGGGAGCAAGAACTGCATCCAGGACAACATCCTTTGCATCGTTGTTGAGAAGGTTCTCCATGCGGGTCTTGGCAAGGTCGGCTCTCCAGTTCTCGGTTGCAATCCTCGTGAAGGCTGCGTCGCTGGAACGGAGGGGTGCGGGACCTACGATATTGAGAACACCCTTTTCCACGTAGGGGCGGAGAATCGACATGGCGCCGTCAAAGAAGAAGTTGGCGTTGTTGTCCGTGGGGGATCCTGCAAAAAGGGTAATGTTCTTCGTATCGGTAGCACTCTTGAGTCCAAGAGCCTCTTCGATGGCCCGGCCCTGAAACTCACCTACCTTGAAGTTATCGAAGGTAATGTAGTAGTCGTAGTCGTCCGAACCGGTGATAAGACGGTCATAAGCTATCGTTATGATTCCTTCTTCAGCGGCATCGGCGACAACGGAAACTACGCCTTCATTGACTGAACCGACGATGAGCAGCTTTGCACCCTTGGTGATAAAGTCGTCAATCTGCTGGTTCTGCTTGCCCTGGTCGGCATCGCCGTAGGCAACTTCCGCGGTATAGCCCTTTGCCACCGCATCTTCGAGCAGAGCTGCTCCGTCTTTCTGCCACCTTTCTACATGGGTCTCGGGCATTGCCAGACCGATGTCGAGGGACTCGGCGGATCCGCCGGCAAACAGTGTTCCTGCCGCAAGCAGCAGAACCGCAGTAATCGCAATAATTCTCTTCATACTTTCTCCTCCGAAATTTGGGATTGTTTTATTCAGTATGAGGTCATAAAGAGGGTGTTGCTACAGGAAATATTTGCCGAAGGCTTCATATTCAGTACCTCCGGCCCGAAGGCAGGAGGGTGACAAGGATTATTTTGCGGTCAATTTTCTCCTGCCTGACCGCGATAGACGTCCTCGGCGGAATGAAAGCCGTCACGGATAATGGTCTCATCCATATTGGATTTAAACACCGCAAGGGGCATTTCAACGTAATAGGGAATCTCCGTCCCGCTTCCGTTATCCATATAACGGTCAGGTTCGGGCATATTGCCCCGGGCTATCTCGACTGCGACCCGTGCCGCTTTGCCGGCAAGCTTCTCTATGGGCTTATAGACCGTCATAAGCTGAAGCCCCTCGACCACTCTCTGACATGAGAGCAGATCGGCATCCTGCCCCACAACCGGAATAGTGCCGGCCAGGCGCCGTTCCGAAAGAAGCTGGATTGCCGCGTTGGCAAGCTGATCGTTGGCAGCGGAGATGGCATCGATATCGGTTGTTCTCTCCAGAACCTCTCCGATCCTGGTACTTGCCTCATCGCTGCTCCACTGGTCCAGCCAGAATTCATCCACAATCGAGATGGCTCCCGATGCGATGAAGGGATCCAGCACCTCATGGAGTCCTTCGTTGACAAGATAGCTGTTATTATCGCGGACCGATCCGTTCACAATCAGATATTTTCCCCTCGGAACCTCCGCGGTGAGCGCTTTCCCGAAGAGCCGGCCCACTTCCCTGTTATCGAAGGAGATATAGGCCGTAATGGGCACTCCCTGAACCAGGCGGTCGTAGGCCAGTACCGGAATTTTGCGGTCATTTACCTCCTTTATTACTCCCGCCAGCATGGAAGTGTCGTGGGCAAGAACCACGAGGATATCAATGTCCTTTTCCAGGAGATAACGGATCTGATCTATCTGCGCCTTGGTTCCGCCCGCCGAAAGCTGGAGAAGAACCTCCGCTCCCAGCTCCCTGGCGGCGGTGGAGAAGATCTTGATATCCTTGTTCCACCTTTCAATAATAAAGGTATCCGTGGCGATGGAAAAACCGATGGTAACGGTGTCATCCTCCGCCATTTCCTCTCCGGTATTATCCCGCTCCCTTCCGCAGGAAACAAACAGGGACAGGAACATAAGGATAATCGGGACAATCAGGCAGGTCTTATACTTTTTCATCTTCCATCCTCTCCTGAAGGTAGGTTGAGGGCGCAATGCCCTTTTGCTTTCGGAAAATTCTGCTGAAATAGTTCGGATCCTGAAATCCCACGGCAAAGGCTATCTCCTTTATGGGCAGCCTGTTCTCGAGAAGAAGCTCTTCCGCCACTTTCATCCGTATGGAGGTAAGATAGTCGACGAAGGAGATTCCGAGCTGATCGGAAAACAGACGGCTCAGATAGCCCGAAGAGACACCGCAGAATCCCGAAACATCGGAAAGCTGAAGCTGTTTCTCATAGTTTCCCTGAATGTAGTACATGGCACGTCCCAGGAGCGCCGGGAGTTCTTTTTCCTGAACAAGGTGTTCGGCCTCCACCAGACTGCGGAGAGCCCTTCCCGACCAGGCATCCCACTCCTCTTTAGTTGAGAGCGACATAATCTCCACCGCCGGATCGAAAAGGGTGAGGGGACTTTTTTTGCCGCCAAGGGAGCGGTACAGATCGTCCAGGAGAAGGGTAAACAAAGCGACCATTCTCGCTTTTGCCACCGGAAAGGGAGAAGAACGGAACACCTCTTCGCTGCAGCGGGCCAGAAGCGGCTGTACCTGCTCGAAGGAAACCGAATGGGCGATGCTGCGCCGGAGATCCGTCAGGATCTCCCACTCTTCACTCCCTGAGCCCTCACCCTCCTCTTCTTCCGAAAATGCCTTCAAGGCTTCGCCGCAGGAACGGTAAAAGGAATCGAAGGAATGGAAGGAGCCGAGTCCGCTCTGCACGGCGGCGCCCGGCGGCGCAACTCTTTCCGCCGCCGAATCGAGGACATTGCGGAGACGGCACTCATCCGCTTCACCGGGCAGAAAAATGAGCAGTTTACCGAGATAGGTGGTGGAAAGCAGCTGATATTTCAGCGAAATCTGCTTAATCAGTTCCTGATGGACCAGCTCCGCCCCGGCCGCTTCGATCCCCGAATACTTTACGATAAAAATCGCGGCCCGGTCGCTCTCAATGGAAAAAAGCTGACGGTAGCGATTCCATTCGGCCCGTCCGAGCTTTTTCCAGGTAATCAGAAGAAGGAAGTTCTTCTCTTCCCACGCCTTCGAATTGATGCTGTCCCTCACCTTGTTCAGCCGGGAGGCGGCGAGCTCCCGTTTCTCATCCAGATGCCTCCGCACCTGGCTCAGGGTATCCAGGAAGCGCTTACGGGATATCGGTTTTACAAGATATTCAAAGACCCCAAGGGGTATGGCCTTTTTGGCAAGATCGAAACGTTCATAGGCGGTGGAAAGGATGAAGAGCATGTCGGGGTAAGCCTGCTGAAGCTCCTTGATGGTTTCAAGACCGTCGATCCCGGGCATTCCGATATCCATAAAGACAACATCCGGCGTATCCTGATGTGCCAGGGAAATGGCTTCAAAACCGGAGCGGGCCTTGCAGCAGATACGGAAACCCTCCGAATGATTCTCGACCATGTAGCTGAAGCTGTCGAGGACCGGTTCCTCATCATCCACTATCATAACTTTATACACGGTTCTTCCTCCGTATTTATGGAAATAAGAATTTCCGTTCCCTGGTCGGGTTCCGCATGGATTTGAATAATATCCCGGTTTTCCGGATAGAAAAAATAGAGCCGCTGAATGACATTCTCGAGTCCCATAACCTTCGAGGTGTGCTCGTGGTCCCAGGTGTGTCTTTTCAGAAGCGACTTGATTATCTCCTGGGGAATTCCGATCCCGTCATCGCTGACCGAAAGGAAGATAAAAGCCCCCTCCTTCCATACCCGTACGGAAACGGTTCCCTGCTGGTGCGCCCCCTTGAAGGCGTGGATGACCGAGTTTTCCACAAGCGGCTGCAGAATGAGGGCGGGAACCGTGCAGCTGTCAAGGAGGGCTTCCTCAACCTCGAGAGAACATTCCAGAGAACGGGGAAAACGGATTTTCAGGATATGAAAATAGGAGTGCAGCCCTTCAATCTCGTGTCTGAGGGGCACAATAAGCTTGCGTTCGCGGATATTATGTCGGAAAAAGACCGCAAGGTTTTCCATAAATTCGGCGGTCTTTTCCGCTTCTTCCATAATGGCGAGCTGGACTCCGGTATTTATCGTATTGAACAGAAAATGGGGATTCATCTGGGCCTGCATTGTGTAGAGCTCCATCCTCTTGAGGAGCTGCTCCATTTTAAGATTCCGCAGCTTCTCGTTCATGTAGCCCTGCTCAATGCTCTTCTGCCTCCGGATCTCCCCTATGTACTGGTGGATATCATTCTTCATATTATTGAAGGCTTCCACCACCGCGCTCACCTCGGCAACCGCGGAAATGTGGATATCCTCCACCTCAAAATTGCCCGCCGAAAGCTCCTCCGCCATCTGGGCAAGACGATGCATCGGATCCGTTACCTTGTTTATCGAAAAAAGCATCCAGGAAATCGAAAAAAGAAAGGCGAAAACGATCATGAGAAGATTCCTGAACTGCAGTTCCCGTGACAGATCGACGACGGATTCGTAGACGGCAAGCTGTTTTCTTATTCCCGTAAGACTGATCTTGTCAATCCGGCTTGTCATATGGGTGTTGAGCTTTTCCATCACCTCATAGGTGCGGGTGTATTCGCCGATGGCCCTCCCCCGCTTCAGGGCAATAACCTCTTCAACCAGGTCAAGGTAGTTTCCGAGCATGAAAAAAATCTCACGCTCCGCCAGGGCATAGGAGTCGGTGGAAACGGGAATATCCCGCGGCACCATCTGCCGGAGGGTCTGTTCCCGGATAAGAAGGGAGGCAAGAGCCTTGGATGAACGGCTGGAAAGGAATTCCAGAAGGGGAGTGCGGATCTCGTTGATTTCGGACTGCATTCTCTGGTAGAACTGCTCTTTTCTGAACTGGGTATCAACAATCTCCTGCAGTTTCATGGCGCTGAAGAAGGTATAGGACATCGAAATGACAATAATCCCGAGTCCCAGGAAGATATTGAGAAAAAGCTGCATCCGCAGTGAACGTCTCATTCCCGTCCCTCCGCACGCCTGAACTCTGCGACGTTATCCCGGGTGATAATCTGTACTCCCGTATCGATATAGCCCGAAGAATGGCCGTAGCGCTTGATTTCCATAAGCACCTCAATTGCGCTGTACCCTATCTTTCTCGGGTTGGTTACGACGGTGGCGGTTAAAATCCCCTTTTCGACATATTCCAGAATGGCCGGCTCCGAGCCGAAACCGATAAGCTGGACGGTCCCCACCAGGTTCATGTCGATAAGAACCTGGGTGGCAGCAAGAGTGTCGCTGGTATCCGTATAGATGAACGTGCCGATGGAAGGATCGTTTTTGAGCATTCTGTAGGTCAGTTCTTCGGCATCGAGCGGATTGAGATTTGTGATTTTTATCCACAAGGGCGCTTCGAGCCTGTCTCCGAGGGAAGAGGTTATTCCAAGCCCGACAAGGTCCTTCTCAGTATAGATACCCGGTGCTTTCTCGCTGTAGATAATGGCGGCCTGGATGGGTGCGGAGGAAAGGGAAGCGATAAGATCGCCGATCTTTTTCCCGATATCGAAATTATTGGTCCCGACAAAGGGCCAGGGCGAATCATCCGAGAGGGCATGCTCCACCAGTACCACCGCTATATCAACCTTGTTCAGCTGTTCAAGGATGATGCGCGCGCTCCTCTCATCGATGCTCGGATAGAGTACGGCTCCGTCGATACCCGAAAAACGGGCCATTTCCAGATCGAGAGAACCATTGCCGATCGGATGAAAGGAGAGAGCGCAGCCGAATTCCTCCGCGGCGGTCCGTGCTCCGCTGGCAACCTGGCTGAAAAAGCTGTACGATTCCGTGGGAAGGAAGAGCGCAAAATGATATTGCCCTTCCTCACCATCTCCCTCATCGCTCGTAACCAGGGAAAGATCGATTATGGTGGATATGGATAATATGAAGAAAATAAGAAAAAGCAGCGCAAACAGCGCCACGGGTATTCTGGTAAAGTGATTCATGCTGACCGGCCCATCGTTGATTTTCTGTGTCAGGGCCCATTATAGCACAACATATCCAGCGGGAGGAGATGAAGAGAGGGGTTTACTTCGGCCGAAAAGAGTCGATAATAGAAGCGGAAACGTGAAAAATAACAAAGAACGGGCACAAAAGCTTAAGGGAATAAAAATCCCTGTACTAATCCTCATTTTTCTCCTGCCTTCGGCGCTTTCCGGAATGGAAATAAGAATAGGCAGAAGTGCGGGCTGGGAGCAGGTCAGAACTGTCGAAAGGACAGCCTTCCGTGTCCCCGGGGAGAAAGACACAGGCACCAGCAGCAGCACAATCAATTTTGAAGAGAGCTCTCAACGGGTCCTTACCCTTCAGGAAGCTTCCTATACGGAAGAAGAGCATACGGATCTGCTCCTCCACCTTGACAGGCCCGGCGGAAATATAGCCGGACCCTATGAAATTGAGCTGGAAGGTGCGGAATTCCCGGGGACAAGGAAGATGTTCGGTACGGGAGCGGCGCTTTTCCGCAGAAAGGGAGACGAGGTGCGGCTTATGCCCCGGGATGCTGCGCTTTTCGCTCCCGATACGCTCTGGAAGGACTTCACCATAGAGTTCTGGCTTCGCCCCCAGTATCTTGAACAGGGGGAAACGATAATGCTGTGGCAGGGAAGCCGCCAGATCCATGACCGGATCGATCCCCAGGAGATGCGGGTTTATATTTCCGGGAGAGGTGTGGTATGGCGGTTCGATAATATTTTTCTTCCCCCTGACAGAAAAACCCATTCCGTCGAGATAAAAGGGAGAAGCGTACTGGTACCGGAACAATGGCACCATCACTCACTCCAGTTTGATGCGGAAACAGGAATGCTTCTCTATCGGCTTGACGGAAAGGACGAAGCGGTCACCTACCTCACCGGGACCAAAAAGGAGGGAGGAACGGTACTCCTTCCCTATATCGGTGGACCCAATCCCGAACCGCTTTTAATCGGTTCCGAATATACCGGTTTTCTGGATGAATTCCGCATCAGCAGAAAAATAGTAGAAAACCCCGTACTGAAACCCTATCCCCTGAAACGAGGCAGTGCCGAGACCATTCCCCTGGATCTCGGAGCCGCACATTCCAGGATAGTATCCATACAGGCCGCAAGCACAGCAGAAGGACTCAGCGATATCCGCTATTTTTACCGTCAGAGCAATACCAAAGAACAATACGATCAGGTAGAGGGAGAATGGCTGCCCTTTGTCCCCGGAGAGCCCTTTCCCCCCTCGCGGAGCGGAAGATTCCTGCAGCTGCGTTTCGAGCTTTTCCCCGATGGAACAGGGATGAAGGCACCCATGCTGTCGGAAATTCAGATCCTCTATGAAACCGACACTCCTCCGGTACCTCCCTCCCTCATTGAGCTCCGGCCGGGGGACGGATCAATGCAAATCAGCTGGAATTCCGTATCGGCCCACGACCTGTCGGGATACCTTGTCTTTTATGGAAAGGCACCGGACACCTACCAGGGATCGGATGCCGCGGAGGGGGAGAGTCCGGTAGATACCGGAAAAGAGACATCCGTCACCCTTACGGGACTGGAAAACGGCACCATCTACTTTTTCAGAGTTGCCGCCTACGATAATGAGGATCCTTCGAACCCCGGTCCCCTGAGCAGAGAGGCGGCTGGCAGACCGGAACGGCAGCCTGACAGGAAAGGACCGCAGTAAGTGAACACCAGGGAATTATACGAACAGGCAAGAGATGCCATCAGCCTCCATGACTATGATGCAGCCAGAATCTGTACGGACAAGCTGGAAAAACTGCTACCCGAACACCGGGGCGTATTGACCCTTTCGGGAACCGTAGCCATGAAGCGTGGCCGCTATGCGGAAGCTGCCGATATTTTCGAAAAGATTCTGACCAAAGATCCGGAGGATGTCGAGGCGCTCAACAATCTGGGAGTAGCCCTCAAGAGTACCGGAGATATCGACAGCGCCCTCGACTACCTGCGGAAGGCATATGAAACGATGCCCGAAAGAGCGGATATCTGCTACAACATTGCCAACTGTCTTAAACAGAAGGGTGAACTCGATCAGGCCGTCATCTACTACCGGAAAGCGATAGATCTGAATCCTCATTTCAGTTTTGCCTTCAACAACCTGGGTACCATCTATCAGAGTCAGGGAGAGATTGATCGGGCGATCAATACCTACATGGAGGGGCTTGCACACGACGTCAATCATCCGACCATCAGATACAACCTCGGATTTGCCATGGAATCACGGGGTGATATCGAATCTGCCATTGAAGAGTACCGCCGCAGTCTGAAAAGCAGGCCGGGATGGCAGGCCTGCATGAACAACCTGGGAGTCTCCCTCCAGAAAACAGGAAAGGCGGACGAAGCTGAGCGGGTATTCAGGGACCTCCTCCGGTTAGCACCTGAAGATCCCAAGGGAAACAACAACCTCGGAACGGTGCTTGCCCAGCTGGGTAAAACCGGGGAAGCGGAGAGCTGCTACCGGAAAGCCCTGACCATTGACCGGACCTACGCAAAGGCGGCGGTCAACCTGAGCGACCTCAAGAGCTCAACCGCCCCCCCTCAGGATGCGATCAGGGAAATAGCCGAAATAGCCGCTGAATTCCCCGACGAACCGGGGGTTCAGTACAAGCTTATCAACGCTCTCCTGGAAGATGAACAAATTCACCGGGCAGGAGTCCTTCTTGCACCGATTCTGAAAGCACACCCGGAAAGCGGAGAAGCCCACTGCCTTATGGGGCGCATAAGAAAGCACCAGGGAAAAACAGAACTTGCCGAACACCATTTCCGACTTGCCCTGGAGAAAAACCCCGAGTCCGCAGAACCCTGGCTTTACCTTGCTTACCTGGCCAGAGACGCCGGAGAGATCGAGAAAGCAATGGGAGCGGTCGGAAAGTACATTGAAGCCAGGGGAGATTCCCGGGAAGGTACGCTCCTTCTCGCGGACCTGCTTATCCGCAGAAATCTGTACAGCGAAGCCCTGGAAATGTACCTTGATCTGTATAAAGATACGCCGGAGGACAAAAGGATACTCAACGGTCTTGTCAATGTGAACAGACTGATGGGGAATCAGGCGGAAGCGGTGCGTTATGCGCGTGAGCTGGTTCAGGCCAGTGAAGGGATAGACGAGAGCGAAGATCTTGAAGATTTTGAGAAGACCCTGGATCTTTACGACAGGATGACCGAGGAATATTCCGAAGAAAGGGAACATGGCTGGCGTAAAAACCTTCTGGCCCTTGCCGAAGAGGAGCAGCACATCCCCGAGACCGAAGAAGCGGGAGAGGTTGAGGAAGAGAGCCTTATCGACGAGACCATTCCCGATTTCGGTCAGGAAGAGGTCCCGATTATCGATATCGGCGGTATCGAACCGGTCATAGCCGTGGACGAGGAAGAAGAGGAACTGGATCTAAGAGAGCTTGAAGAGGATATATTCCTTCCCGAAGAACGGGATGAAGAAGAAGAGGAGGCAGCCGCCGTTGCGGCAGCACCATCCGTCGCTGCCGCCTCGTCATCAGCACCTTCAGAGTCATCCGCTCCGCCTGCGCCGCCCGCACCGCACGCGTCATCCGCATCTTCGGAGGGAGGCGGCGCATCGGAAGCTCCGGGCTCTCCTGCAGGCGCCGGAGGAGCTTCTCAGACGGGAGCGGCTCCGCCTGTGGCATATCCTCCCGCTTCCATTATCACCCAGACAAATGCACCTCAGCTTCACAGCGCTGTTCCGGTTAAAATACGCCCGCTTCGCCATGTCCATGAAAAGGCCGAAGAGATTGAGGAGCTGAGGCCGGCGGATGAAGCTGAGCCGGTGCCTGCACCGAAAGTACCGGAAGCACCAAAACCCCCGGAAGAGACGAAGGAAGAACCCCTGCCGGAAAAACCGGCAATATCGGAGAATCCGGCACATCTCCTTGCCTATCTGGAAGATCTGACCCGCTATCTTCCGGAAAAAGAGCGTGACAGCTTTGAATCGAGCGACATGCCGCTGAGAATGGAATCGCTCCGGGCTAAACTGGAAGGCAGGAAAGGGCTGATCCGGCGGTTTTCAGAATCCCGCCGCGATGAGCCGGTTCAGGCAGCTGCCGGACCACTGCAGAGGACCAAGGTCAAGGAGAGCTTCTCCTTTTTTGATCAGCTTGCCTCATACCTTCCCGATAATGAGGTAAAAATATCCCTCAAGCAGAAGCTCGGCAGGATACTGAAACACATGGACGGAGGGACGGAATGAACGACGACCGGGAAAAGCATCTGAAACTGATCGCATTGTATATAAACAAAATGCCCAGCCTTCCGACAAGCGTCGCAAAGGTGATGGAAATAAGCAACGACCCCAAGGCAAGTCCGGCGGACCTTAACAGAGTAATCAGCGTCGATCCGGTACTCATGGGAAAGGTCATGAAACTGATCAACTCCGCCTACTACGGCCTCAATCAGCGGGTAACAAGCCTGGTAAGGGCCATCATTATGCTCGGAACAAATACGGTAAAGAACCTTACCCTTTCAACCGCCATTCTCGGCAATCTCGGAGGAAAGGAACATTTTCTGGCCCTCAACATGGACGGTTTCTGGCGTCACAGTCTCTGCGTCGGTGTTACGGCAAAGCAGATTGCGAAAAAGCGGAAGGTCGATCCGCGGAGAGTGGAGGAGTTCTTTGTCGCCGGAATGCTTCACGATATCGGGAAAATCCCCCTCAACAACCGTCTTTCGGATGCCTATTTTCTGGCAATGAGCATTGCCGACCGGGAAACAATGCCCCTCTACAAGGCGGAGAAACGCGCCATCGGTGTTAATCACTGCGAGGCGGGACAGCTTATCGCACGGACCTGGAACCTCGGACCCGAAATAAGCGATGCCATTATCTATCACCACAGTGCCGATGAATACGAGGGCAGTCACAGAGAGATTGTTCTAACCGTAGCGGCGGCCAACTACCTTGCCAACTTCCTGGAGATAGGCTTCTCGGGGGACAGGTATCCCGAGAAGCTGCCCCTGGAGATTTTCGAAGAGATCGGGGTCAGTTTCGACTGGCTTGAAGAGATAGAAGAAGCTGTCAACGCGGAGATTGAACGGGCAAGCATCTTCCTGAAACTCGGAGGCGGAGCATGATTGACATTCGCTTATGGGGTGTCCGCGGCTCCATCCCCTGCCCGGGCCCCTCTACGGTCCGCTACGGAGGCAACACCGCCTGTATCGAACTCCGCTTCGGAGAGGAGGAACGGCTGGTGATAATAGACGCCGGCAGCGGTATCCGCCAGCTTGGTGATCACCTTATGAAAAACGATCTTCCGAAGGGACCGATCCGCACGAAGATATTCCTCAGTCATACCCACTGGGACCATATTATGGGTTTTCCTTTCTTCACTCCGATTTTTATTCCCGGAAGCGAACTTGAAATTTACGGGCCCGTAACCTACGAAGATGAGGGCCTCGACCGGATTATTGGAGACCAGCTCCGTTACCGCTATTTCCCGGTAAAGCACAGCGAACTGGCAGCCAAAATCACCTATCATCCCATGAAGGAACGCTCCATGGATCTCGGAGAAGGTCTCTGGGTTACTACCAAGTATCTGAATCACCCCATCCTCTGCCTGGGCTACCGTTTCGAATACAAGGGCAAGGTCTTCTGTACCGCCTACGATACGGAACCCTTCCGGAATGTATTTCCCGAGGACCCGGAAGATCCCGACTACGACCAGGCGGCAGCCGAAGAAGGCTCTCTTGCAGCAAAAGAAGAGAATGAAAAGATCCTCCGCTTCTTTCAGGGAGCGGACCTCCTTATCCACGATTCCCAGTATACCCTCGAGGAGTATGAGAACGGCAAACAGGGCTGGGGTCATTCCACCTTTGAATATGCCATCAATGCCGCACATAAAGCGGGCGTCAAGAAGCTTCTTCTCTTTCATCACGATCCGAACCGCAGCGACAGCCAGCTGGAAGCCATCGTTGATGAATACCGGGAGCAGATTTCCGGAAAAAGCGAGCTTGTCATAGAAATTGCCCGCGAAGGGACCGTCTACAGCCTCTGATCCGCTTTGCCTAAAGCGATGGTACGGGGTATACTGACGGGTATCTTGAAAGGAGGACATGGTGGCTTTTAAAAGTGTTCACCGGAAAAAAAATCTCTCACATGAGGTTGCCGCAGCTATCCGCGAGGCGATTTTTCAGGGTGAATATCCCGAAGGGAGTTCCATTCCCCCGGAACCGGAACTTTCCGAACAATTCGGCGTAAGCCGTGCGGTCGTACGGGATGCCACCAGAATCCTCGAATCCAGGGGAATGATAGAGATAATCCAGGGCAAAGGAATGTACGTAACCTCGAGTGCCGCCGAGGCATTCGAAGAGGTCATGCTTATCGCCCTGAAAAAGATACACGCAAGTCCTTCTGATGTCGATGCGACCCTCAGAATGCTTCTGCCGGGAGCATGTGCGGAAGCCGCCGGAGCGGGAAATGACAACGGCATAAGCAATGTGGAAAAACTGGTACATGCCTACATACAGCTCAATGAAGAAAAGGCCGATGAGGAACTGCTCTCCGCCGCCTACCTCAAGGTGCTCTCCGCCCTCTTTGCCTCGAGCAGCAACAAGGTACTCAATCTGCTTGGTCCCGCGCTCCTGCGGCTTACGGGCGGAAAGATCGAAGCCGAAAACCGGGATACCTTTATAAGCACCCTCGCGGATATCCTCCAGCCCGGCGATTCCGCGGAAACCAGGTCGGAACTCCGCGGATTCCTCGCCCAGGCCGCCGAAATTCGCCGTGAGGAGAGCTGACGACCGTGTCCTCTCCCTCCGATCATGATTCCAGACTCGATTCATTATCCCGGTCCCCGGGCTTTCTCGCCCTTAACGAAACAAACCGTACCTCTATTCTTCACACCTGCGGGCAGTACAGGTTCACCCACCAGGAAATGAAGCGGCTTGTCGATATTGCCTCGGATCTGGAAATGTGGGATGAAGCAAGTCTGGAAGAGGTATGGGACCTGGACGGAATGGAACCGGCAGGAAAAGTTACCGGAAAACAGCTCCGGAGCCGTCTGCTCTCCCGGCTTACGGAAAACCATGAATGTCTCCGGCGCGGACCGAAAAGCTATGACGGCTTCACCCCTCCGCCCGTTTCGGAAACCAGCCTGAGGACCGTTCCTGTCGATGCGCCCCACCGGGGGGCGATTCTAGGCCGCTGTCCTGTTGCAAGCGAAAAAACCCGCTGCTGCAACCTGGAAACCCTCGATGCGGTAAAACAGTGCGGATACGGCTGCTCATACTGCAGCATACAGTCTTTTTATGACGAAGGCAGAATCTATTTCGCCGACAACCTCGAGGAAAAGCTTTCCGAACTGGAGAATAGCCTGGTCCCGGGAGAACTGCGCCATATCGGTACGGGACAATCATCGGATTCACTCATGTGGGGCAACCGGAACGGACTTCTGGAGAACCTGACAGCCTTCGCACAGCGAAACCCGCAGGTAATTCTCGAACTGAAAACCAAATCCGCCAATACTGCCTGGCTTGAGAAAAATCCCGTTCCAGGCAATATCCTGGTTACCTGGTCCCTTAACCCCCAGACCATAATCGATGCCGAAGAGCACCTTACGGCCTCCCTTGCGGAGCGCATGGCCGCGGCACGACGCTGTGCCGATAAGGGAATAGCCATAGGCTTTCATTTCCACCCGATTGTTCACTACGACAGGTGGAGAGAGGAGTACGGAGAACTTTTTACAGCAACCCAGCGGCTTTTCAGCCCTGAGGAAGTGGTAACGGTCAGTTTCGGTACCCTCACCTTCATCAAACCGGTAATCCGCCAGCTGAGACAGCGCAAACTCCGCTCCAAAATTCTTCAGATGCCCCTGGAAGAGGCGAGCGGCAAACTGAGCTATCCCTTCGATCTGAAAAAGGAACTCTTTTCTTTCGCCTGGAACGCCTTCTCTTCCGAATGGCAGCGGCAGGTCTACTTCTACCTCTGCATGGAGGATAAGGAGCTCTGGGAACCGGTATTCGGCCGCGCGTACCGGGACAACGATGCCTTCGAAGCAGAGATGAAATCTCACTACCGCGCGAAAATGGCGAATCTTCGGTTTGACCGCTAATAAGTTGATCCATCGGCGTTTTGGCCTCATAATGATCCTATGAAGCAGCCATTAATTCTAGTCATAAACCCCGGCAGCACATCCACAAAATTTGCTGTCTATTCGGAAAAAGAAGAGCTTTTATGCGAAACCATCCGCCATTCCGACGAGGAGCTTGCCCCTTTTGATTCGGTCACGGATCAGTACCGCTTCCGCAGTGAAATCATTCTTTCGGCCCTGAAACGGGAGGATATTGATCCTGCCTCTTTCAGCGCGGTAATCGGCCGGGGAGGTCTCCTGAAGCCCATTCCGGGCGGTGTCTGGAGGGTTAATGAGAGGATGGTCGAAGACCTGAGAGCAGGTGTCTCGGGTCAGCATGCCAGCAACCTCGGCGGCATAATTGCCTTTGAACTGGCCGCTGCCGCCTCCGCTCCGGCTTATATCGCGGACCCGGTCGTTGTGGATGAGCTCTGCGACGAGGCGCGCATTTCCGGGCATCCGGATCTGCCCCGTCTGTCGATTTTTCACGCCCTCAATCAGAAGGCGACGGCCCGCCGCGCCTCGGCCGAACTTGGCAGGCCCTATGAGGATTGCCGTCTTATCGTCGCCCATATGGGCGGGGGTATTTCGGTGGGTGCCCACTGTGATGGGCGGGTGATAGATGTGAACAATGCCCTTAATGGGGAAGGCCCTTTCTCGCCCGAACGTTCGGGGACGCTGCCGGCGGGACAGCTGGCCGAACTCTGCTTTTCCGGTAAGCGCGAAAAATCGGAGATAATGAAGATGCTCAAGGGAGCCGGCGGATTCAAAGCCTATCTCGGGACCGCCGACGGCAGAGAGGTGGCCGAAAGGGCGGATAGAGGCGATGAACAAGCCGATCTGATATTCCGGGCCATGGCTTACCAGGTGGCCAAAGAAATCGGAGCCCTCTCGGCAGTATTGAAGGGACGGATCAACGCCATCGTTCTGACCGGGGGCCTTGCTTATAATAAAAGACTCGTGGAGCTTATTTCGGAGCGGATTGCCCATCTGGGAAGACTCTTCGTCTATCCGGGAGAGGATGAGATGGAGGCACTTCGGGATTCTGCGCTTCGGGCGCTCTCGGGCGGAGAAGAAACAGGAACCTACCTTTAGACCAGGTCCCGAGGAGATTATCAGCACATGAAAGTAACCATTCTTACCACCGGCGGAACCATCGATAAAACCTACGATGAGCACGCCGGAAACCTGCGAAATGAAAAAACCGTACTCGAGACCATTCTTAGGTCTCTCCGCCTTCCTGATCTTTTTATACGCCATGTTGCCGTCATGAGCAAGGATTCTCTGGAAATGGTGGAAGCCGATCGGGAACGGATCCTCAGGGAAGTCCTCACGGCAATTCCTTCATCGGACGCTATCGTTATTGTCCACGGTACCGACACGCTTTCCAAAACAGGGGAGTACATCTATCAGCATCAACCCAGCCCGGGAATACCCATTATCCTGACCGGAGCGATGAGACCCTACGAATTCCGGGATTCGGATGCTCAGCAGAATATTACGGAAGCCCTTTTTGCCGCATCCATCACCGGTCCAGGTATTTACGCGGTAATGCACAACCGGCTCCTTCCCTTTCCCGGAGTAGTCAAAGACCGGACCAGCCTTACCTTCCGAAGCCGCGAGGAGATAGAGCGCATTACCGGGTCCGAATAAACCGCTCATGTTGTAATCCACCGTCAAATTCTGTATGCTTTCAATAAGAGGTTCAAAAAATGGCATCGATGCTTGTGGAAGCGGAAATATGGACGGTTGCCAGGACCGATCAGGGAAATGCAGTACTGGTCCGCCCTCTCGGCAGTGAAGTAGCCGTCCCGATATTCATCGGACAGTTGGAGACTCAATCGATCCTTATCGGCCTGGGAAACGTACCGATGCCGCGACCTCTGACCCACGACCTTTTCCTTACCATGATGAACACCATCGGTATTTCCCTGGAACGGATAGAGGTAACCAATCTTAAAGAGGGCACTTTTTTTGCTCAGCTGCTGATGAAGAAGGATGATCAGGAAATAAGCCTGGATACTCGACCCTCGGATGCCCTCGGCATCGCGGTCAGGGCGCGATGTCCGATATTTATAAGTGAAGCGGTGGTGGACGAAGCGGGTATTCCCATCAGCTCAATTACCGATCAGGCGGAAAAATCGGAAGAGTCCGTAACAGACAAATCCGAACGGGAGCGGCTCGAAGAAGATCTCCGGTTTGCTGTCGAGAAAGAAAACTACGAGGAAGCCGCCAGGATAAGAGACCGCATCCGGGAACTGGATTCCGCTGAGGAGCAATAATTAATGAAGTCACAAGGCAAGCGCAGAGGCCTTCCAATCAGCCGGGCGGCAAAAGACCGGTTCGGGATCGTGACGGCTCCTTCGCCGAAAGCGCCATACGGAGAACCGGAACTGAACTACCGGGAAGCGGAAGCAATCTCCGCGGCCCTCAACAATTCCAACAGAGCCGACCGATATCCGGAGTTGACAATTTCTCCCGCAACGGTTTTTGCCCTGGGATTGATACGATCGGCACAACGACTGCTCATCCGGGAATACAGCAGAGCCCGGGGTGGAAAACTTCTTCCTCTGCTGCTCGAAAAGCTCGAAAAGCAGCCGGGAAGCAAAGCCCTGGACTCGACCTTCAACACCTTTCTGTCCGATTTTCTTGTTGAAGGCATACCGGAAAGGCCGGATACGGTCGAAGAGCTGATTCTCCTCTGGTTAAGCAACAAGAATCCCGCAGCCGGGCCTATGCGTGATCTTTTCAGCGATTCGGAACTCAAGCACCGTACCGCCTACCGCGATATTATTTCCAGCAGCTATATTTTTCTCAGTCAGTTTCCCGGCTTCGGCCCCGGAAATCTTCATCTCATCGATCTTCTCAGGAGTCCGGCCATAGCGCATCCCGACAACCTGCTGGATCAGCTGGAGTTTATCCGTACCCGCTGGGGTGACCTCCTGGGAGATTTTCTGACTCTCCTTTTACGGGGCATCGATTATCTCAAGGAAGAGAGCAAGGCGCACTTTCCTCCCGGTCCCGGACCTTCGATTGTTCCAAGTTACGCCGGAGGGCTGGAAGAGTACGAACGCTTCTCCAGCGACAGCCACTGGATGCCGGAAGTCGTTCTGATTGCAAAGAGCACCCTGGTATGGCTCGACCAGATATCGAAGCGCTATAAACGGGAAGTCCGCCGGCTCAATGAAATTCCCGATGAAGAGCTGGACATGCTTGCCCACAGGGGATTCAATGCCCTCTGGCTGATAGGGATCTGGGAAAGAAGCGATGCCAGCAGACGCATAAAGCAGTGGAACGGCAACGCAGAAGCGGCCGCCTCGGCCTACAGCCTGAAGAGGTACGAAATTGCCGATGAACTCGGCGGCTGGGAGGCACTCGGCAATCTCCGGTATCGCTGCAGCATCCGGGGGATCCGGCTGGCGAGCGACATGGTTCCCAACCACACGGGTCTCGATTCGGACTGGCTTTTTGAGCACCCCGAATGGTTCATTCAATGCGGTCATCCTCCTTTTCCGGCATATACCTACAATGGCGAAAGCATTGTGGACAACCATGATTTCGGAGTCCGTCTTGAAGACCATTACTGGGACCGGACCGACGCTGCGGTAACCTTCAAATTTGAAGATCACCGAAACGGTCAGGTCCGCTATATCTATCACGGCAACGACGGAACCAGCATGCCCTGGAACGATACCGCTCAGCTGGACTATCTGAATCCCGTTGTGCGTGAAGTAGTCATACAGACCATCATTCATGTTGCGCGGAATTTCCCCATAATCAGGTTCGATGCTGCCATGACCCTCGCCAAAAAGCATATTCAGCGTCTCTGGTATCCTGAACCGGGCCATGGAGGAGACATAGCGAGCAGAAGCCGCTTCGGAATCTCCGGAGAGGAGTTTCATAAACAAATGCCGGAAGAGTTCTGGCGGGAAGTTGTCGACCGGGTGGCCGCCGAAGCACCCGACACCCTCCTCCTTGCGGAAGCCTTCTGGATGATGGAAGGGTACTTTGTAAGAACCCT
>NPIE01004828.1_pt1 | contig 41868 bp, 41 predicted proteins | sample 8637661 | NCBI WGS metagenome assembly NPIE01 (sample SAMN07420842, study PRJNA396082) | bioreactor metagenome | isolation source: sample BA12 brine-fed electro-methanogenic bioreactor BA | place: Japan: Kochi | collected 2016-12-09 | reverse complement strand
CGGTTCTGCAACACACTCTGAAGCCATTGGTTAATGAGAGGATTAACTAAAATATCTCATTAACCCACAGATTTATCTGTGGGGCTAAAAGCGACAACCCGAAGACCTCTTAACCGTTTTAACGGTTTACAAACCAAAGACCTCATCTCCTCTTTAACATTTCTAAAACAAAAATTTTTAACAATCGTGAATCTTTTCTCTTTAATCGACATCATAAAAGAATAAAAATATCCGGTTATAATTTTAGAGACAAAGTGTCGTTTATTTCTCAAAATCGAAGAATATAAAGAGAAAATTTTCCCAATTATAAAAAGAAGACAGAAATAACTTAAAAAATTTTGCATAATCGCATATTTCTGAATGGCAAGATTGTTGACACTCAAAAATATCAACAATTATTAAAGAAGTTTGAGAATGGACATAAGCGAATTAAAAGACAAACCTATTTACCCAATTAGAACAGCAGCAGAATTATTGGGAATTTCCATACCGACTCTTAGAATGTATGAACGTGAAGGATTAATTATTCCTCACAAAACCAAGGGAAATCAACGCTCGTATTCGCAATCAGATATTGACAGAATCGAGTGTATCCGAAGAGCTATCAACGAGAGCAAAATCAGTATTAACGGAATTAAAACAATTTATTCGCTTATTCCTTGCTGGGAAGTTGTAAAGTGTTCGGATGCCGATAGAAAAATTTGTAAAGCATATGCCGGTCATACAGACCCATGTTGGACTTATCATCATCCTAACACAACTTGTGAAAGCAGAGATTGCAGAGAGTGCAGTGTTTATAAAGATTACGCAAACTGCAGTCAAGTTAAAGAATTAATTAGAAAAATTTCAGGAAACTAAAATGGAAGTATCACGACGACGATTTCTTCAAATATCAGGCGCAACCGTAACGGGACTTGCGGCAGTAGCTTCGTTAAGCTCTGTTACAAAAGGTGCAAAAAAGATTGAAGAGAAAACCGGTAAAGCGGTTAAAGGAATTCAGAAAATTCCCACTTACTGCGATATATGCTTTTGGAAGTGCGCGGCAATTGCATATGTAAAAGACGGTAAGTTATGGAAAATTGAAGGCAACCCGAATGATCCTTTGAGCAAGGGCAGGCTTTGTCCACGTGGTACAGGCGGCATCGGTGCTCACTATGATAAAGACAGATTAAAAACTCCGCTAATTCGCAAAAGCGAACGCGGCGAGGAAAAATGGGTAAGTGTGACCTGGGGTGAAGCCTTCGATTACATTGCCGAAAAGATGAACAAAATCAAGTATGAGTATGGTCCGGAATCGATAGCGATGTTTTCTCACGGTGTTGGCGGAACTTTTTTAAAACATATGATAAAAGCTTACGGTTCGCCAAATGAAACGGCGCCTTCATTTGCACAATGCCGTGGACCCCGTGAAACCGGATTTGAACTAACTTTTGGTGATGTCGTCGGTTCACCTGAAAGAACGGACATTGAAAACGCGAAATGTATGGTTTTGATTGGTTCGCATCTCGGTGAAAATATGCACAACACTCAAGTTCAGGAATTTGCAAAGGCAAATGCCAACGGTGCAACTTTTATTGTTGTCGATCCGAGATTTTCGGTAGCTGCAAGTAAAGCAAAATATTATTTACCGATAAAACCGGGAACCGATATTGCACTGCTTCTTGCTTGGATGAATGTTCTAGTTTCCGAAAATTTATACGATAAAGAATACGTTGAAAAATACGGATTCGGTTTCGAACAGTTCGCTTATGAAATAAAAGATTATACGCCGGAGTGGGCTTACCCACGCACCGGGATTGAACCTAGATTAATTCGCGAAACGGCTTACGAGATGGCAAAAAACGCACCGGCTTCGTTTGTTCATCCCGGAAGACACACAACCTGGTACGGTGATGATACACAGCGAAGCAGAGCAATTGCATTAGTAAATGCTTTACTCGGAAGCTGGGGAAGAAAAGGAGGATTCTATACTCCGTTTAGTGCAAGCATTCCGAAATATCCTTATCCTGAATATCCGAAATCGGAAAAAGGACCGGTCGATAATCCTAATCGCAAATATCCATTTGCGCATGGCGAGTTAATTTCGACCGGTATTCGTGAGGCTACAATAACGGGCAAGCCTTATCCTATAAAAGGATGGTTTGTTTATGCGACCAACCTAATGCAGTCGCTTCCCAATCAAGAAGAAACAATTAAAGCAATTCAAAACCTTGATCTAATGGTAGTAGTTGATGTTGTACCGAGTGAAATTGCCGGATGGGCTGATGTTGTTTTACCCGAATCGGTTTATCTCGAAAGATATGATGAACTGAATACAGCAAGATTTAAAGAAGGTTTTGTGTCATTAAGACAGCCTGTTGTTGAAGAACCTAATCATCAAAAACCGAATTGGTGGATAGCCAAAAAACTTGGAGAAAAACTTGGTATTCAAAAATACTTCCCTTGGAAAGATATTGAAGAATATTTGGATACACGCTTAAGAAGTGCCGGACTTTCACTCAAACAATTAAAAAAAGAAGGTGTTGTCAAAACTCCAAAGCAGCCCATTTATTACGAAGACGGAGTGCCGCCTGTATTTTGGACACCTTCAGGCAAAATCGAATTCTATTCTCTGCAATTAAAAGAAAAGGGATTCGATCCTGTTCCGAAATTTACCGAGCCTGAATCGCCACCGCCGGGTTATTTCAGATTGATTTTCGGAAGAGTGCCGGTTCATACATTTAGCAAAACTCAATCGAATCCTTTACTAAACGATTTGATGGAAGAAAATTCCGTTTGGATAAACAACGATATCGCTAAACGTTACGGATTGAAATCGGGTGATTACATAAAATTAAAAAACACTGATGGTGTTCTTACAAACAAAGTTAAAGTAAAAGCAACAGAAAGAATCAGACCTGATGTAGTTTATATGGTTCACGGGTTCGGACAAAGATCTAAAATGTTGAAGTCGACTTTTATGAAAGGTGCTAGTGACGCACGGTTAGTAACAAAATATAAAACCGATCCGCTTATGGGAGGTACCGGAATGAACGTCAATTTTGTAACAATTGAATTGGGGGCGTAAATGGCACGATTTGGAATGGCAATAGATACAAAACTTTGCGTCGGCTGCCAGGATTGTGTTGTAGCCTGCAAAACGGAAAACAATGTTCCCGAAGGTTTTAATAGAGATTGGATAACCGAAGAAGCATTCGGAAATTTTCCGAATATAAATCTTGAAATACGAAGCGAGCGCTGCAACCATTGTGATGATGCTCCTTGTGTATCAAGCTGTCCTACCGGCGCAAGTCATTATCACGATGTAGGCGGCGTTGTTTTGGTTGAACACGATGAATGCATCGGGTGCAAAGCCTGTGTTGTATCTTGCCCATATGATGCAAGATTTATTCATCCCGAAGGTTATGCCGATAAATGTACATTTTGTATTCATAGAGTAGAAGAAGGGAAAGACCCGGCGTGTGTTTCGGTTTGCCCGACTCACTGTATGACTTTCGGTGATCTTGACGATCCGAACAGCGAAATAAGCAAACTTTTGAATTCGAGAAAACATCACTCGCTGAAACCGGAAGCCGGAACTAATCCGAAAATTTTCTATTTGACTTAAGAGGTTTACGATGCATGAAATAACAACTAACAGAAGCAATCATTTAATAGACCCGACTTTACATGTTTGGGGTTGGGAAATTCCTGTCTATCTTTTTCTCGGCGGTATGGTTGCCGGAATGATGATTATTACCGGTTACTTTTTATTTAAACAGAGGCAAAAAGAAGAAACTTGCTCCTGCAGATATGTACCGTTCATAAGTGTTATTCTGCTTAGCTTAGGGATGTTTGCACTCTTTCTAGACCTTGAACATAAGCTCTACGTTTGGAGATTATATACTACGTTTCAAATTACATCTCCGATGTCGTGGGGTGCTTGGATTCTATTAATTGTTTACCCCGCAATTTTTGCAACCATTTTAATCACACCTCCTAAGCTGCTGGCAGAAAAATTACCTATAGTGCAGAAATGGAGTGATTGGATTAACAATCATAAAATGATGGTAAAAAATATCGGCGTTGCAAATATGATACTCGGTGCAATGCTCGGTATGTATACTGGAGTTCTTTTGAGCTCACTCGGCGCAAGACCATTATGGAATACTTCTATTCTCTGGCTGCTCTTTTTGGTATCGGGGCTATCCGGAGCGGCGGCATTTGTTCACATGGTCGCAAAAAATGTTTACGAACGAGAATTGCTGGCGAAAGCCGACAACGGATTTTTGACTTTCGAGCTTTTTGTGATTGCTTTGATGATTATCGGATTAATGACTTCAACCGAAACGCATCAGATGGCGGCGGGATTAATTTTAGATGGACCATTCGCTGCCACATTTTGGGTTTTCGTTGTAGGTATGGGTATAGTTATTCCATTATTTATTCAACTGCTTGCTGTTAATCATAAAATTCAACATACACCGCTCGCACCTATTATGGTTATTGTGGGCGGATTGATATTGAGATTTGTAATTGTTCAAGCCGGGCAGGTAAGTCATTGGTTTTAATTTTATTGTAATGTCATTCCCGCGGAAGCGGGAATCTAACTTAAAAACAGAGATGCCAGATAAAATCACTCGGGCATGACAAAGAGTTTAATTCAATGTAAAAGGAAAAGAAAAATGACAACATTAACTCACGTTTTACAAAAAGTAAAAATCGGTACGGCTGAAAAGACGGAGACGAAAAGTCACGTTGATGCTAAACCGTATTCAAATCCGTATTACGTTGGATTTGGATTGGGATTAGTTCTGCTTGCTGCTTTTGTAATTATGGGACGCGGACTTGGTGCTTCAGGTGCGGTTTCAACATTGGTTTCCGTTGGCACTGCTGCTGTTGCTCCGGAACATGCACAATCTAACGATTTCTTTGCCAGGTACTTGGGTAACGGTACAACAAACCCATTAAAGGATTGGCTGGTTTTTGAAGTAATTGGTGTTTTGGTCGGCGGGTTCTTGTCGGGAAGTTTAGCCGGAAGAGTAAGAAGCAAAATTGAAAAAGGACCGAGAGCAACTACAAAGATGAGATTAATTTATGCTTTCGTCGGTGGTTCACTGATGGGTCTTGGCGCAAAATTAGCACGCGGGTGCACAAGCGGGCAGGCATTAACCGGCGGAGCGCTGCTTAATCTCGGCAGCTGGGCATTTATGATCGCGGTTTTTGCAGGCGGATATGCAATGGCTTATTTCGTAAGGAGGCAATGGACATGAACGCACCATTTTATAAATTCAATCTATTCGGTTTTGATATCAGTTTATTGATAGCTTTTGTTATCGGCATCGGTTTCGGTTTCGCACTCGAGAGAGGCGGATTCGGGAATGCCAGAATACTAGCGGCGCAGTTTTACTTTACAAATATGCGCGTGCTCAAAGTAATGTTTACCGCAATTGTTACTGCCATGCTCGGTGTATTCTATTTATCATATATCGGGTTTATGGATATAAGTTTGGTTTATATCAGTGATACTTATTTAATACCACAAGTTGTCGGCGGATTGATTCTCGGAATGGGATTTACAATCGGTGGTTATTGCCCCGGTACATCATTCGTCGCGTTTTCAACAGGTGCAAAAGACGGATTAGTTTTCATTGTCGGTGTTGCGTTCGGAATATTTGTTTTCGGAGAGTTATTTCCGTTCATCGAATCATTCTTCTATTCGACACCGATGGGTAAAGTTACTTTACCGGAATTCTTCGGACTTTCTTACGGCATGGTCGTATTCTTAGTTGTGCTGATGGCGCTCGGCGCTTTTGCAGCGGCTGAATGGGGCGAAAAAGTTATAGCGAAAAAGAAGGAGGGAAGAGCATGAAAAAATTCATAAAAAATCTTTCGGGAGAAAAAAAACTCGGCGGTGTTGCATTAGTTCTGGGGCTTGTCGCAGTTTTGCTCGGTAATCCTTACGATAAAGTAAATACAACAATTAACACTAAAAAAATTGCGATCGAATCTATAAGAGGAAATGACAAAATCGATGTGAAAAGTTTAGCCGATTGGATAATTGAGGGAAGGGTTGATTTTAGATTGGTTGATTTACGGGATGATGAAAAGTTCAGCGAGTATTCTATTCCTACCGCCGTAAATATTCCGGTAAGTAAATTAATGGATTCTGACTTAATGCGTAACCAAAAAATAGTTTTATATTCTGATGATAACACAAATGCAGCTCAAGGCTGGTTTTTGTTGAAATCAAAAGATTACAACGGGGTCTATATTTTAGACGGCGGTCTTGAAGCTTGGAAAGATGAAGTTCTATTCCCAAGCTTAGCCGCAAATGCAAGTGAAGAAGAAAAAGCCGAATTCGAAAAGATGGCGGAAGTAAGCAAGTTTTTCGGCGGTACACCTCAAACCGGAACCGAAGAGGATGAAAAGGAAATTACAATGCCGAAGCTGGAGCTACCGGCGGCTGTTCCGATGACTATGCCTAAGAGAAAACCGAAGCGGGAAGGGTGTTAAATTTTTCAGTGGAGTTATTGAATAACTCCGCTTTTTCTTTGGGCAATAAAAAGATGTTTAAGTCGCATTACCCCAAATAAACAATATAAGGAAGTAGTTATGAAATCAAATTCAAGATTATCATTTTTAGCAGTTGCTATGATTTTACTGGCTACACAATTATTTGCAACAGACGGTTATTTCCGTCATGGATATGGTGTTAAATATTCAGCTATCGGAGGAGCTGGAACAGCACTTTCTCTGAGTTCGATTGGTGCAGCAACAAATCCTGCCGGTTTAGCGTTTTTAGGTGACAGATATGATGTGAATGTAGCTTTATTCAGTCCAACTCGCAGCTTTACGGTAACAGGCAACCCTAGTCAAACGCAAGGCACGTTCGGATTAATGCCTGGATCAGTTGAGAGTGAATCTAATTATTTCCCAACGCCGAGTCTTGGCGCTAACTGGATGCTTAATGAAACTATGGCTCTTGGTGTAATGTTTTACGGAAACGGCGGGATGAATACCGATTATCCAACCGCTGTTTTCTTTGACCCAAATTCTCAATCAACAGGCGTAAATCTTGAGCAAATGTTTTTCGGCGTAACTTATGCAATCGAATTTGCTGAAGACCATTCGTTTGGAATAACGCCAATCTTTGCATTCCAAAGATTTGCGGCAAAAGGATTATTTAACTTTAGCAATTTTTCTCAAGATGCATCCGCGTTAACTGGAAATCATGTTAGTACTTCAACCGGATTTGGAGGTAGAATCGGCTATCAAGGTAAATTGCTTCCCTATTTAAGCTTCGGCGTTTCTTACCAAATGAAATTTGCAATGAGCGAGTTTGAAGAGTACAAAGGTTTATTTGCAGAAGACGGCGATTTTGATATTCCTGCTAGTTGGAACGTTGGGATTGCAGTAATGCCAAATGATGACTGGACATTCGCATTTGATGTTAAGCAAATTCTTTACAGTGGAGTAAAATCCATTAACAATCCCTTAAACCCTATGACGTTGGCTCCTGCTTTCCCGGATGGACAGGGCGGTTTTACTCCTAATCCGAAATTTGCTCCTCTTGGTAGTGAAAACGGCGCCGGCTTTGGATGGGAAGATATCATGGCTTACAAATTTGGTGTGATTTATGGTGGACTTGAAGGTTGGACTTTTATGGCGGGTTTCTCTCATAACGAAAATCCAATTCCCGATTCGGAAATGCTCTTCAATATTCTTGCACCTGGAGTTGTTCAGAATCACATTACATTCGGTATAACTAAAGAAATAGATGAATCGAATGAAGTAATTATTTCGTTCATGTTAGCACCTGAGGGAAGTGTCAACGGAGTTAACCCTCTTGATCCTCCTGCAAAACAAGATATCGAATTAAATATGAGTCAGTGGCAATTAGAAATCGGTTATGCTTTCCATTAAGAATATTCAAAACCCCGGGAGGTTAAAACTCTCGGGGTTTACTAATTTCTATCACATAATCAGCCAATCCATATTTCTTAATAACATCATCAACCAAACTCTCACGAACAACTAAAATCAAATCAAACGAATTTTCTTTTTTAAATTTATCAACTGCAATACTTACCATCGGCTCATAGCCTTGATCAATCATTTCGAGTTTACCAACTTCATCAATTACTAAGTAATCAACATTACTTTGCAGTGATTCTTTAATCTGTCGCTTAGCCCATTCCATTGTTTCTTTACTGAATTTAAATTTTCCGATTACAATTGCATCTTCGCTTTCTGTCTCAAGCAATCTTATTTCACTAGTTTTAATTCTTTGAATGTATCGCTTACCATCTATTACCGGTGCAATAATTCCATCACAGCTTTTGTCGGCTATAAATTTTTGAAGTCGAGTAGTTTTGCCGGAATGAATTGGTCCTCTAAATAATATTACTTTTTTCATACGATTCGATATCAGCCATTAAAAGAAGAATGAAAGAATTTTTCAAAAATGGAATTATTCGTTTATAATTTTTTAATCCCTTTGTCTGTTCCCAACTGTAATTTATAATTCCCTTAAAGTATGGGAAAAGAGCTATAATTGATTCGATCTCTTTCGAGTAATCAGATTGTTTTTTCAGCAAATATTTTTTTACCCATCTAATTATCACTGGTGAAAGCAGCACGAACCAAACATACATTATAAGTATTGAGCGGATTAGCATAAAGATGATATTGTAAAATAAATTATCATCTAACTCGGGATTTGTATATGATATTACCATCATAAATATTGCAAAAGAAGCAACTGCAATATTCGATTTTTTACTCCACCATTTTCTCTTCTTTTTTGTTTTATCTTTCTGCAGCAATATCGATTCATCTTTTTGTATAATTGATTCATTGAACTCTTTTACTTTACCGGAATTATTAATTATCCATTTATGAATATTCCCGGCAACAATTCCGAAAAAGATTCCACCCGAAATATGAACGAAACCATAAGCGCCTATTAAAATGTAACTAAGTTGCAGTGCACTATTCCCTGTATCGTTTGATAAAAATTCATTCATCAAATAAATACCAAAAGCGTCAATCGATTCCCACAAAGTATTTCCGAAAAGAATTGTTAGAACAAATACGCGCTGAAAAGCAGAGTAAGTTAAAGCAACAAATCCAAGTAAAAGTGCGGCAAACTTTTTGTTTGATACAGAACTGAAAATCACATAAGCAAACAATCCTTGAAGAAAAACAGCAATGTAAGCATTAAGAGGTGTATGCGGACTCACCATCGCTTTAATTAAAATAACAATAAAAGTGGCTTTTAGAAGAGTTGATTTTCTTTCTGCTGAATAGGCAATTAATGTTAAGAAAATTACAGCACTTCCGCCGATAAACAAACCGGTGAATGGTATTCTTAATGCATGCAGAATACCTCCCAAGGCTGCTTCACTGAAAGCCCAAAGCGCGGTTATTCTGCTGATGGTTGAAAATTCTTTTTCAAGAATTGAGCTATGTTGAAAGCTTTCGCGGAACAAATTATTATTCTAAAATATCATTAACCCAGGTCATTGCAGCCATCATACTCGGCAGACCGATAGTAGGCATTGCTAAAAGCACGGCGTGCTTAATTTCTTCCTTTGAACATCCGGCTTCAAGTGCTTTACGTGTGTGAGAATGAACCGCGCCTTCCATTCTGCTGCCGACCGAAATCGATAATTTAACTAACGCTCTTGTCTTTTCATCAAGCGGACCGGCAGAATGAATTTCAGTTCCTAATTTCTCGTATGCATCGGCTACTTTTGTATAATCTTCTGTAAATTTCTGAAATGGTTTTGGTAATTCAGACATGCTTTACCTCGTTATTTAAACTATGTGCTTGCTTTGACCACAAATTTAATGCAACAATTACTTCTTTCATAGCATCAATAATTATTTCTCTTTTTTCAGGATCAATTTTTTCCAGAATTTCTTCATGCAGCTTTATATGGGTTTCATTAAGATTTCTTATAAAAGGTTCACTTTTGGAAGTAAGATTTACCATTACGTTTCTTTTATCAGTTGGGTCAATTTTTCTTGTAATAAATTTTTTTGACTCAAGTGATGTCAAAATATGAGTAATTCTTCCCGGTGTAATTTGAAGCTGATAAGTAATCTCTTTTATTGATAGTATTTTTTTATTTGTAAATAATCGGAGGCACTTAAATTCAGCGGGAGTCAAGTTGAAAAGAGAAGCAAAGTAATTTTCCTTTTGTGTGCAAGTTTTCGCAAGTTCACAAGTTATGCGAGCCATCTCTTCTGCTAAGCTAATCCCGGGTTCTGTTTCTACGGTTTCCATTAATGAAGCTCCTAAAATTTGAGAAGAAATTTATTTTATACCCCAAAATAAAATTTAATATTAGGATGTACAAGTATTATTACGTTTCTTCTTTAATATCAAAGAACTTCACAAAATTTTTGTAAGTTTTACAGATAGAATTTCAAAATTATTTTTGAATTATGGAGGAAAAATGAAATTATCTGTTGTTGGTACCGGGTATGTGGGATTGGTTTCAGGAACTTGTTTTGCTGAGATGGGAAATCATGTTATTTGTGTCGATAATAATCAAGAAAAATTGGAAAAAATGCGTAAATCTATTGTACCGATTTATGAACCCGGTCTCGAAATTTTATTCAGAAGAAATATTGAAAAGAAACGTTTGGAATTTACCGATGATTTAAAGTTCGCTGTTCAAAATTCCGAAGTGGTTTTTCTTTGTTTACCTACACCACAGGATGAAGACGGCTCGGCTGATCTTAAATATGTTTTCAGTGTTGCCGAAGAAATTGCTAACATATTGAACGAAGCAGGTGACAAAGATTTTAAGATAATAGTAAACAAAAGTACCGTGCCGGTCGGAACTTGTGAAAAGGTATCGAAAATTATTGCCGATAAGAATGTTAAGAATTATGAAGTGATTTCCAATCCCGAATTTTTACGTGAAGGTTTTGCCGTTGATGATTTTATGAAACCGGATAGAATTGTGATTGGTGCCCAAAGCGAAGAAGTATTCGAGAAAATGCGTTCGCTATACGAACCGTTTGTTCGTCAAGGCAACCCGATAATTGAGATGGACCCGTACAGTTCAGAGATTACAAAATATGCATCAAACTCATACCTTGCAATGAGAATAACTTTCATGAATGAGCTTGCAAACTTTACCGAAAAAGTAGGCGGTAATATTGATTTGGTTAGAAAAGGTATGAGCGCCGATACTCGAATAGGTAAAAGATTTTTATTTCCGGGTATAGGTTACGGCGGTTCTTGTTTCCCGAAAGACGTTCGCGCTTTGATAAAAACTGCCCTCGATAAAAATTCCGGTATGTCGATTCTACAAACTGTTGATGAAGTAAATAACAAACAGAAATTAGTTTTGGTCGATAAACTTCTCAATCATTTCGGCAACAATTTAAAAGATAAAAAATTCGGAGTATGGGGGCTTGCCTTCAAACCAAACACGGATGATATGCGTGAAGCTCCTTCGATCTACATTATAAGAGAATTACTGAAACACGGTGCCAAAGTTACTGCTTATGATCCCGAAGCGATGGAAAATTCAAAAAATTATTTTGCTGATAATATTGAGTATGCTGAAGATCAATACGAAGCTGCAAAAGATAAAGATGCTTTATTAATTTTAACCGAATGGAATGAGTTTAGAAACCCCGATATGAAAATGCTTCTCGAAAATCTGAAATCTAAAGTAATATTTGACGGACGAAATGTTTTTGCTCCGGATAATATGCAAGAATTAGGATTTACTTATTACAGCATTGGAAGAGTGACTGTGAAGTAAGTTGAGTTTTAGATTCCCGCAATTACAAAAATTGCGGGAATCTAATTGTATTAAGAATTCAAAACCTTCTCATAATATTTCAAATACTTCGGTACAACCAATTCTTTATCGAATGTTTCTTTAGCAAGTTTCAAACAGTTATCGGAAAAGATTTTATATTTTTTCTCGTTTGTTAAAAGATCAACGGCATATTTAGCCATTCTTGCAACATCGCCGAACTCGGCAATAAAACCTGTTTCATTATGCCGGACTAATTCTGGTAAACCACCAACGCTGGAACTTATAACCGGTACTCCACATGCCATTGCTTCTAATGCAGACAAACCAAAACTTTCCGATTGGGAGGGCAGTAAAAAAATATCGGAAGAACTAAGTATTTCCACAAGTCCGTCCTGTTTTCCTAAAAATATTACATCTTCGTGTACACCTAATTCTCTCGCTAATCTTTCGGTTTCGGATCTTTCAGGTCCATCGCCAATCAGTATTAATCTTGCGGGAATTTTTTTCTGGACTTCTTTTAAAATTCTAATTGTATCGGAAACACGCTTAACCGGTCTAAAGTTGGAAGTGTGTACCAGTATTTTTTCTCCGTTTGGTGCAACGTGCTTTTTAAATTGTTCGTTGCAGACAGGTTTGTAAATATTAGTATCAATAAAATTATTAATAACCTCAATATCTTTATCGATATTGTAATTTGTAATTGTCTTTTCTTTTAGGAATCTCGAGACTGCAGTAACACCATCGCTTTCTTCAATACTGAATTTTACAAGCGGAAGAAACGACGGTTCAAGTCCAACAAGAGTGATATCGGTTCCGTGAAGAGTAGTAATTATTTTTGTGTCTTTATTTTCTTTCTGAAGGATTTTTTTTGCGAGATAAGCACTTGTGGCGTGCGGTATTGCATAATGAACGTGAAGCAAGTCCAATTTTTCATATTCAATAACCTCAACCATTTTACTTGTTAGCGAAAGCCCGTAAAGCGAATGCTCAAAAAGCGGATAAGTAGTTAGTTCCACTTCGTGAAAAATTACGTTCTCAACAAAACTGTTTAGTCTATGTGGTAAGGCATAACTTATAAAATGAACTTCACATCCTCGGGCAGCAAGTGCTTTACCTAATTCCGTTGCTACAACGCCGCTTCCGCCGTAAGTTGGGTAGCAAGTAATTCCTATTTTCATAATATTCTATTACCGTAATAAATTGTATTTTTGATTTAACACAACTAAGTTAATCAAAATTATTTATGTAATGAAAATGTGGAGATATAAAGAGTGAAATTACTGATCATAGGGCATTCGGTAGTTGATCATATCTATTATGAAAATGAAAAGAGGACAAACCCGGGTGGAATTTACTATTCATCCATAGGGTTCAATGCCGTTAAACAACTCGATGATGAACTGGTTTTACTTACTTCATTTTCGGAAATCGATTATAAGTATTTTCAAAAACTGTACTCAAAATTTGATTTGAACTACGCGAATAAATTAACTGCAATTCCGCACGTCAATCTTTATTTAGACGGCTCGGTTGAAAGAAAAGAGCACTATAAAAATTTAATCGGACCATTAACCGTACCCGCAGAAATAAATTTCGAAACCTTTGAAGGTATCTTTATTAATATGATTACGGGTTATGATTTGCAGCCTGAACAATTTATAGAGTTAAGAAAGAAATACAACGGAACAATTTATTTAGACGTACACACTCTTTCGCGCGGTGTGGGAAAAGACAATCATAGATTTTTTAGAAAAATTCCCGATTATGAAAAGTACCTGCAAAGTGTTGACATAGTGCAAGTAAACGAACACGAGTTGAAGACAATTACACCGTTTGACGAAAAGGAAAAAATTCTAAAGAATGTTTTTGAACTTGGCGTTAAGATTTTATTAGTTACTAAGGGTGATGAAGGTGCGGAAATTTATTCAAATGACGGCAAGTATTATTCCGTTGAAGCTCTTAAAGTAAATTCAATTAATAAAATTGGATGCGGCGATGTTTTTGGTTCGGTATTCTTTTATTCATACCTTAGCGGATTGAAAATTGAAGAATCGCTGCGGAAAGCAAATTATGCGGCGGGAATTATAACAACTTATACAACTGAAGAAGAATTTTTAAATCTCAAAAATGATATCATCTAAAGACATATTGAAAAAGCGAATACTAATTATCGGTTCAAACGGCAGACTTGGGCAGAGTTTAGTTAAAAAAATAATGCACCGCGAAAAAACGGAATTGATGTGCGGTTCAATTGAAGAAGAGCCGTTAATTAAAGATGTTGACTATCGAAAAGTGGATATAACACAAAAACATCAAGTTAAAAAATTGGTTCTCGATTTTGTGCCGGATTTTATTATAAACGCAGCGGCATTTACAAACGTTGATAAATGTGAAAGTGAACGCGAGCTTGCATGGAAAATTAATGTTACCGGAGTAGAACACCTCGCTCAGTATGCAAGATTAGTTGATGCTCACTTAACTCACGTTTCAACCGATTATGTTTTTGACGGGAAAAAAGGTCCCTATTCTGAAACCGATCAACCGAATCCGATTAGTTATTACGGCAGAACAAAATTTGCTTCGGAAAACGCCTTGACAATTAGCGGAGCTAAGTACGCTATTGTTAGAACTAATGTTTTATTCGGTCCTTCTGAATTCGGTGAACCGGATTTCGTAAATTGGGTAATTGATTCACTGTCAAGCGGTAAGAAAATAAGAATAGTCACCGATCAGATTAACAACCCAACTTTTATACCAGACTTAGCCGAGGGCATTTTAAGAATTGTGGATTTGAATAAAGACGGAATTTACAATCTCGGTGGAAGAGAATTATTATCACGTTATGACTTCACGCTTAGAATTGCAGAACACTTTTCTCTGAACAAAAAATTAATTGAAAAAATAAAAACATCTGACCTTAAGCAGCCTGCACCGCGTCCGCTGAAATCCGGCTTGATAATTTTAAAAGCTGAAACGGAGCTCAATTACAAACCTCTATCTCTAAAAGAAGCTTTTATAGCAATGGCAAAAGCTCAAGCCAAGTAATTTCCAAATTTAATTTTGACAATTACTTTGAATTATCTTAAGTTTGTTATGAGCATATGCTCATAATTAATTATGCCTAGACCTTGTAAACATAGAAGAATAAAATGCAGACCGGAAGTGCGGTATTTCAAACCGCGGGGAATACCGATGCATCAACTTGAAGAGATTGTCATCGAAAAAGATGAATTGGAAGCAGTGAAACTTGCGGATTTTGACTCTCTTAAACACGAAGAAGGTGCAGAAAAAATGAACATTTCCCGCGCAACTTTCGGCAGAATTTTGGAAAAAGGGAGAAAAAAAATCGCAGAATCTATAATTAAAGGTAAGGCAATTAGAATAAATTAAGAGGTGTAAAATGAAAGTAGCAATTGCAACAGATGATTACATCAATGTAACAGGTCACGTCGGTAGATGTGAAGGCTTTTTAGTTGTAACGGTTGAAAACGGTGAAGTAAAAGAAACCGAAAAACGTGAGAATAATTTCACAAATCACGGAAGAGGCGGGCATCAAGAAAGGGGGCATCGTCATCAGCACGGTGTTGAGCATAAAAACGGTCATGAAAGATTAGCAGATGGATTGAAAGACTGCAGTCATCTAATTTGCCACGGAGTGGGGTGGCGATTAGTAGAAGATTTAACGGAAGCAGGAATAAAACCGATTATTACTGCTGAAGTTGATGCGGTTACTGCTGCCAAAAAACTTGAGAACGGTACATTAGAAATTCTTGATGATGCCGAGTGCAGAGCTCATTAAATTTATCAATATAACTGCCGCATTGTTCTAAATTTAATAATGCGGCAGTTAGAATTATGTTAATTCAATCACCCTTTCTCCTCTTCTTTCTTTCTCCCGCTCTCGTATTCTACAAATCACCGTTTCGTTAACAACCTTGTGAAACAATGATTTTTTTCTAAGGCTGCATCACATACTCAAGCTCAGCACCCGGCCCAATAGGCAAACCTAAGGTTATCCAAATCACTAGTAAAATACTCCACATTAATAAGAAGAAAAATGAATACGGAAGCATCGTCGCGATAATAGTTCCAATGCCAGCATTTTTTTCATATCGTTGGAAAAATGCAACTATTAAAGCAAAGTAAGACATCATAGGAGCTATAATATTTGTAGTACTATCACCAACTCTGTAAGCTACTTGAGTGAACTCGGGTGAAAAACCGAGAAGCATAAACATAGGAATAAATACCGGAGCCATGATTGCCCATTTTGCCGAAGCGCTACCCATAAATAAATTTATTATTGCACTAATTAGTATAAAAGCAAACGTAAGCGGAATGTTTCCCAATGCTAAATTTTTTAGAACATTGGCACCTTCAATTGCGAAAATTAAACCAAGGTTTGTCCAGTTAAAAAAAGCAACAAACTGAGCGGCAAAGAAAACAAGAACGATATACATTCCCAAAGTTTCCATCGACTTTGCCATTCCTTTGAGTGGTTCTTTATCGGATTTATAAGTTCCGGCGCCAACTCCATATGCAATACCGGCAAATGCACCACCGAAGAAAATGAATGCAACAACACCATCCATAAAAGGAGAATGTAAAATTTCACCGGTTTCAGGATTACGCAAAAATCCATTCTCCGGAATTATTCCCAACATTAATACAGCGGCAAAAGCAAGAGAAGCTATCAATGCATAAATCAAACCTTTTTTTTCTTTTGGAGTTAATTTTTCCAATTCCTCAGGCTTTTCATCACCCTCATATTTTCCAAAACGAGGTGCGACTATTTTTTCGGTTACCCAAGTTCCAATCGCCGCCAAAAAGAAAGTGGATACAAACATAAAGTAATAATTTGCCGCAGGGTTTACTCTGTATTCTGGATCAATAATTCGGGCTGCCTCTTGAGACAATCCGGCAAGTAACGGATCAATTGTACCGAGTAATAGGTTAGCGCTATACCCACCCGAAACAGCCGCAAAAGCGGCAGCCATTCCAACTAAGGGATGTCTTCCGATCGAGAGGAAAATAATTGCGGCAAGCGGTACTAACAAAACGTAACCAACCTCACTGGCGGTATTAGATAAAATACCGGCAAAGATGATAACAAATGTTAAAAGTTTTTTCGGAGCCGATAAAACTAATAATCGAAGCGCCGCACTTATCAATCCGCTTCCTTCGGCTACACCAATTCCAAGCAGCGAAACCAATACGGTTCCGAGTGGAGCAAACGAAGTGAAATTTACGACGAGGTTTTCCAGAATTAAGTGTATGCCTTTGACTGAAAAGAGGTTCACCGGTCTTACTATCTCGCCTGTACCGGGATGAATAACTTCAATATCAAATAAACTAGTTATACCGGAAATAATAATCACGAGAAAAGCTAAAATTGCAAATAACGTGGCAGGTTCCGGAAGTGCGTTCCCGCCTTTTTCGATAATGGATAAAAATCTATCTAACAAAGACTTCTTTGCTGTTTGGTCTTGTGCCATTTATATCCTTTCGAACTGAATTAATTGATTGAAAATTTCAGCAAAGATATGACTTTCTATGCACTTAGAAAAATTCGTTTTTACGCAACTTTTTACGGAACACTACGTCTAAAAATCAAAGTTCGCGGAGAAACAGAATGAAAAAGCGAGAAAACATCAATAATATTCTTTTTTACGCTGTTTTGACGTTTTTAACCCTAACCGCTCTTACATATGCACAGAGCGAAATTAGGCTTACAGACGTTGAACCGGGGTATGTTGAATACGGTGCTTTTACTCTCAGCAGTGACGGTGAAGTTCGCATCAGTGGTACGGTTGCAGGATTTGAGGAGTGGGGAAATGAAACATACTTCTACGGATGGATTTTGGACGCTAATACCAGAAATGTGGTTTGGCATCTTTTAGATAATCGTGATGTAAGAGACGATATGGAAGACGGAGAATTCGTCAATTTTGATGAGAAAGTAAAACTGAAAGCCGGTAACTACGAAGTTTATTTTACCGGGGCAGGAAATTCAAACAATTATCAAGTTAACGGCTTAAAGGGTTTTTTGAAAAAACTTTTCGGCGACGATAAACGGGAATATCGACGAAGATATAGAGATGAACTTTATCTTCAACTAACCGGAGTTTCGGGGGGATTCTCCGTTGTTGATAAAAATAAATTTGTCGATGAACTTTCCGAAAGTGCAATTGCTAGTTTTATTAGAGCCGGAGAGGATGAATATCAAAAGATTCCTTTCGCTGTAAGCAAAGAGACAAAGTTGAGAATCTATGCCATCGGTGAAGGTATCAGTGATAGAGTTTATGATTATGCCTGGATTTACAACGCCTCAACTTTTGAGAAAGTTTGGCAGATGAGCTCTCGAAGATCAGATTACGCCGGAGGCGGTGATAAAAATATTATGTTTGATGATGATATCACTCTTCCCGCAGGAAATTATTATTTAGTTTACGTTTCGGATGATTCACATTCTTTCGAAAAATGGAACGTTATGCCTCCTGATGACCCGCAGTTTTGGGGTGTTACTATTTGGGCTGCTTCAAATAAAGATTTGGAAAATGTTGTAGACTTTAATCCCCAAAACATAAACAAACCTTTTATCGAAATTGTTAAGGTAGGTGATAACCAATTCAGAAAGCAAGGCTTTACTCTTAAAAAAGATATGGAAATAGTTATACATGCTTTCGGTGAAGGCTACGATAAACGGCATTTAGCCGATCAAGGGTGGATTGTTAATGCAGAAACCGGAGAAAAAGTTTGGCTGATGGAAAGAGCAGATATTGAATACGGCGGCGGCGCTGAAAAAAATAGAATGGTTCATGAAACCCTCAACTTAAAAAAAGGAAGCTACATTGTCTATTATTCAACCGATGGTTCGCATTCTTACGAAAGATGGAATGCTGCCCCTCCGTTTGACCCGGAAAGATGGGGCATCACGCTTTGGACGGCTGATAAAGATGACGCAAAATATGTGACTTTGTTCGATCCCGATGATTTCCAGAGCGATAAAGTTATTGCGCAAATTGTTAGAGTAAGAGATGACGAGTATGAATCAAAATCTTTTAGTATTGATAAAACTCAACAAGTAAGAATTATTGCAATTGGTGAAGGGTCGGATGGAAGAATGTATGATTATGGTTGGATTGAAAATGCTGATACCCGGACGATTATTTGGGAGATGACTTACCGTAAAACCGACCATGCCGGCGGAGCTTCCAAAAATAGAAAATTTGAAGGTACTATTACTTTATCGCCCGGCAGCTATAAATTGTACTATGAAACAGACGGATCGCATTCATACAGAGATTGGAATTCAACACCTCCTTATAACCAAGAAATGTACGGAATATCTGTTCTCCGAGTTGAGTAATTAATCTTGTTTTGCTGATAGGTTGAAAGCCTCTCAAGTTCTGCTTGAGGGGCTTTTTTATTTTCTCTATTTTACCTAAAAATTAGGGAGTGATTATGTCGGCAGAATTAAAAATCCATAAGGGGGATATAACCAAGCTTAAAGTTGATGCAATTGTAAATGCGGCAAACAAATCATTGCTTGGTGGGGGAGGAGTTGACGGAGCAATTCATCGTGCCGCTGGTCCGCAGCTCTTAGAAGAATGCAAAACACTCGGCGGTGCAGAAACCGGTGAAGCAAAGATTACCAAGGGTTACAATCTTCCAGCTAAGTTTGTTATTCATACAGTGGGACCGGTTTGGAACGGTGGGAAATATGATGAAGATACTTTATTGCAAAGTTGTTATGAAAACTCGCTTAAACTTGCGGTCGAAAACGGAATTGAGACAATTGCTTTTCCGTCAATCAGCACCGGTGTTTACCGTTTCCCGATTGAACGCGCAGCTAAAATTGCAGTAAGAACTGTTAAAAATTTTGTAGAAGAAAACTCACGGTTAAAAGAAGTTATTTTCTGTGTTTTTTCGGATAAGGATTATGAAGTTTATGAAAGTGTTTTGAAAAAGTATCTGTAAAAATTTTCGGAGGTGTCAATCATCTTCGTGATGCAAAGTTTTAAATAGAGAATATTCAGCTTGATGAAAGCCCGAGCCGGTATAACTTTTTGGTATGGTAGTTTTGGATTTGTTTACGATAATATAACGTTGTTTACCTTTGCCTGTTGGTGCAACTGAATTGCCTTTAGAGTGCTTTGTTTTTCGTGTGCCCGTTTTATTATTTTGATATGTAAAACCGTGATACGTTTTCCTATTCAAATGAGATGACGTAACGCTAATCGAACTTTCTACAAACTTTCTTTGATTTATGATATACTCTCTTAAATGCTTCCGGTTTTCCTCCAAGCTTGATTCATTCTCTTCGTCTTTTTTCTTAAATAATTTTAAAAAAAGATAAGATGCAGCAACAACAAGAATAAGTGCAAGCAAAATGAATAGTATGAACTTTGATATTGTTGGTATTAATTCCATACAAAAAGTTAGATTTTAGGTCCAGAATTGAACAAATTATATGCCATTAAAAAAGATGATTTATTCTGCTTTAGCTTATCGTTGATTGAATTTTTTTGTCTCAATTTTTCAAGGATAACTTTTTTGAGACAGTTTTCTCGAGATACTTTCCTTCATTTGATGGCGTACAGGTTTCACCTCTGCAGCATTCATCTATGTTAGTTCCGCAAAACTTACACTGCCCGTGACCGTGTACCCAAATTATTTCGGTTGGCTTCCCGCACCAATTGCAAATTGTTATATCTTTGGTTTTATTCTTCATATAAATCTCTGAAAGATTATTTTATACTAGGAGCACAGACATTCTTGTCTGTGCCTTATTTTTTGTTCAACTAATTTTAACAGATAGAAATGTCTGTCCGGCATTAATTAACAATATCTCAAAGGTTCTACAATGTGAAACTTTTACTTCGGTAATAATGTAATAAACAATAGTTTTTTGATCTTTTTGGGAACGATTTAATTTTTGTATTTTACTAATTCAATAATATTATTTACCAATCCCCACATAAAATGAAATTAAATATCCGTGACCGTAGCAACTACTTAAAAGGACTGTTGGTCTTAATAAGCAAAGATAAAAAAATTTCAGAAAGTGAACACAACTTCATAATGAACGTTGGGAAGACATTAGGGTTCGATAAAGAATTTTGCGAAGAAGCAATAGAAACACTTTTGGAAAACGAATACATTTCTCAAGAACCCCCGCATTTTTCACAAAAAGAATTTGCTGAAAGTTTTATTGAAGACGGAATCTCGGTTTCTTTAACCGATAATGATTTTGACACCCTTGAAATAAGTTACTTAAAATCGTTAGCTGAAGAAAATAAGATTGAGGAAGACTGGCTTAAGCAGCGGCTTTCAACCGCAAAACGAATCAGTAAAAATTCGAGATTTGATATCCCGCATCTCGCAGTAAAAAAACATTTGTAACACCGGTAAGCAGCCTTTTAAGTTACTGGTTTACCGATTATAAACTGCTTGAATTTGATGAATGAAAAAATATGCTTACTTCAGAAAAAATAATAAAAAAATTAGATCTTATAGCTCACCCCGAAGGCGGATATTTTAAAGAAGTATATCGTTCCGAAGAAGAAATAAAAATTGAAGGATTACCGGAAAGATATGAATCTACTCGTTGTTTTGGAACTTCAATATACTATTTGCTTGAAGGTGAACAATTCTCCGCATTTCACAAATTGCAATCAGATGAAACATGGCATTTCTATCTCGGTTCTCCAATTCTACTTCATCTAATTAACAAAGAAGGAAAATATTCAAATGTTATTCTCGGACAAAAAGTGGAGGAAGATGAATTGCTGCAATTCACAATAGCACACGGCACTTGGTTTGCCGCTGAAGTAAAAGATAAAAGCTCGTTTTCATTAGTCGGTTGCACTGTTTATCCGGGATTTGATTTTGCCGACTTTGAAATGTGTAATAAAGAAGAACTTCTTAAAAAATTTCCCCAGCACAAAAACATAATAGAAAAACTTACTAACTAAAAAGCAATTAAATAATTAGCATCACTCACTGAAATCAGATCTGATGGGTTGTTGGTTCATCTCTATTATTTTATTTTCTTGATTAAGATTTGGTATACATTTAATTTTCTACCAATACATCACACCTATTGAGAGACATTTTGAAACTAACAGAATTCTCTCCTTGTTTTGGGCTTCTCATAAGGCGGCTCCATCTTTATCAATAGTAAAAAATTCCTATTTACGTTTTGAATAGTTGTTAATGAAGAACAAAATGTTATTCACAACTCAATTGAGGAATAGTGATTAAAAAGGTTATTATTTTTTTTTGTTCAGTTCTATTAATCGTCCCGATTGTATATGGACAGAGTTCAGGCAAGCACAAACACGATGGCTTATTTATGAGGTTTTTAGCAGGACCTTCTTACTCAACCCAAGTTTATGACGGAGCCCCGACAGATATGGAAGTAAAAGGAGTTTCCGCCACATTTAACTTTCAACTTGGAGCTACAATAGCAGATAACCTTATTGCTTATGGTGAAGTTGGAGGTTTTACCATTACCGATCCGGATATTGAAATCGCCGGTAAAACCTACGAGACCGAAGATACCAAATCTTCAAGTTTTGGTTTTGGCGGCGGGCTAACATATTATTTTATGCCGGTCAACTTTTATATTACCGCATCGGTATTAGCAACACAAGTAACAATTGAATACACCAAAGGTTCAACCGAGTATAAGGGCGAAACAGATATGGGAATCGGTGTATTTTTTGGGGTGGGAAAGGAATGGTGGTTCGCAGATGATTGGGCTCTGGGTGCCGCGGCATTTTTCTCTTACAGCAATGTACCGGATAAAGGCGACTCCGAAATCACAATCGGAAGTACATCTTTCGGTGTAGCTTTCTCCGCAACTTTTCACTAACTATAAAGGAGAGGGATCAATAAGTAATTGTTAACTAAAATATTTGGGAAAATTACTATTTGTTCGCTCTCCTTACTTTTAATGCCTTCTATTCAAAATTATACCTTGATATTAAGTAAGGAAGATATATATTATAACAAGGATAAGGAGGTGGTTAAAATGAAAAAAAGAATACCTGCCTATTTAATAATATTTACCGTATTGATTTTCAGTTTTTATGCATGCGGTGATGAAGAACAACCCGAAACAACTCCGCAGATAACTCCGCAGGAAGTTCAAACACCGGTCACCGAGAAAAAAGAACCGGTAGAAAAAATTAAGAAGAAAGATACCGCACCCCGTAAAGAAGCTAAATCAACAGTTCCCGAAACATATGTTGTTGAGAAAGGTGAAACCTTAGCTTCCATTGCCGAAAAATTTTACGGCGACTCACAAAAGTGGTTTCATATTTTTGCGCTTAATGAAAGTAATATCGATAACTGGAACAAAATTTATTACGGGCAAACATTAAAAATGCCGCAGTTTGATGAAACGAAATGAATGGAACTTTAAACTCCCTCCGCTTTTTGCAGAGGGAGTTAAGTTTATTATAAAGTGAAATACATTTTATACTCAAACGGATGCGGCATAGTACCTATCGATTTTATCTCTTCGTTTTTAATTTTCATCCATTGAGCAAGTAGATCATCCGTAAAAATATTTCCCCGTTTTAGAAATTCGTTATCTGCATCCAATGCGTCAAGTGCTTCGGTAAGGTTACGCGGAAGGAAATGAATTTTTTCTATTTGTTCATCGTCAAGAAAATTCTTATCGTATGGACCAAATCCCTCTTTGTCCGGGTCAATTTTATTTACAACGCCGTCAATACCGGCAAGTAAAATTGCAGATAAACATAGATACGGATTGGCAGTTGCATCTGAAGGTCTGTATTCAAAACGTGTTTCTTTTGGATTAGATACATACTTCGGAATTCGTATTGCGCTTGCACGGTTTCCCTGTCCGTATGTTAGTGCAACGGGGGCTTCAAATCCCGGGACTAAACGTTTGTATGAATTTGTACTCGGATTTGTAAAAGCCGCAAGTGCCGGACCGTGTTTCAAAATACCACCGATAAAAAATTTACCGAGCTCACTCATATTTCCGTATGCACCTTTTTTGTAGAAAACATTTTTTCCGTTTTTTGTTAAATAAAGGTGAAGATGCATTCCGTTGCCGGCTTGATGATACATTGGTTTGGGCATAAAGGTAATATGTAAATCCCGCGTGCGTGCAAAGTTAAACAAAGCATATTTTGACGTAACAATATTATCCGCTGTCTGCAGCAAGGGTGAAAAATAAGTTTCAATTTCCTGCTGACCTCTTTCGCCAACTTCGTGATGATGATATTTTACATCAACGCCAAAGTTTTTTAATATTTGGCAAGCTTCATCTCTAAAGTCATCATAAATATCGAAAGGATTTGCAGCGTGATAAGCTTTTCCATGGAACTCTTCTTCATGTTCAACTTTGTAATATGATGCGGAAGTTCGAGTATCATACTCAACATTAGAGAAAATATAAAATTCAAATTCAGGTCCCCACCACGATTGATCAGCACCTGTAGTTTTTTTCAAAAGTGTTTCAACTTGTTTAGCGATGTGTCTTCCGTCTTGTGAAAAGGGAGAACGTTTTTCATCGGTTAAAACTATGTTAGAATAAAAACTCATTGTCGGTGCTTCGCGGAAAGGATCTACAACCGCAGTATCGAGATCGGGAATTAAAATCATATCACTGTTTTCAACTTTTCTGAAACCGTAGCTTGATCCGTCAAAGCCAACTCCTTCTTCGGTCAATCTTTTCATAATATCGTCTCTAACCGGGAGAGAGATGTGATGAAGTCTGCCGGTTAAGTCAATAGCTTTTAAGTCGATTACTTCAATTTTCTTTCTCTTTAATTCGCTTTTAATTGATTCGATTGTTCTTTTAGCCATACCATCCTCAAGGTTTTTTAATAGAGACAAAAATGGGCTGATAGAAATCAATAGATTTCCAGCAGCCCGCAAAATTGGGGTTAATAATTACTTACTTTTTATAATTAACAGCAGCTAAACCGGGATAAATACCAGTAACATCAAGGTATTCTTCAATTCGTAATAATTGATTGTATTTTGCAATACGGTCTGTTCGGCTTAAAGAACCGGTTTTTATTTGTCCCGCGTTTGTTGCAACCGCAATATCTGCAATTGTTGCGTCTTCGGTTTCACCGGATCTGTGCGAAATTACTGAAGTATAACCGGCTCTTTTTGCCATTTCAATTGCATCTAAAGTTTCGGTCAATGTACCGATCTGATTTACTTTAATAAGAATTGAATTTGCTACACCTTCATCAATTGCTTTCGAAAGTTTTTCAGTATTTGTTACAAAAATATCATCACCAACCAACTGGATTTTGTCTTTTAGTTTGTCGGTCATAAACTTCCAGCCTTTCCAATCATTTTCGTCAAGACCGTCTTCAATTGAAATGATCGGATATTTATCAACCAACTTAAGATAAATATCTACCATCTCTTCGGCTGTTTTTTCTGATTTATCGGATTTGAAGAATTGGTAAACATTTTTTTCTTTATCGTACATTTCACTTGCAGCAACATCAAGTGCAAAAGAGATTTCATCACCCGGTTTGTAACCGGCTTTTTCTATTGCGGTCATCATTATGTCTAATGTCTCTTCGTTAGACTTTAAATTCGGAGCGAAACCGCCTTCATCACCAACAGAAGTGCTGTAACCTTTTGATTTTAGCACGGACTTTAATGAATGAAAAGTTTCGGCACCCATTCTCAATGCCTCGGCAAAGGTTTCCGCACCGTGAGGTACAATCATAAATTCTTGGAAGTCAACGGTATTATCGGCATGACTGCCGCCGTTCAAAATGTTCATCATCGGTACAGGTAAGGTTTTTGCATTTACACCGCCGATGTACTGAAATAAAGGCAGTGCAAAAGTTTCAGCAGCGGCTTTAGCAACAGCCAAAGAAACACCGAGAATAGCGTTTGCACCGAGTTCACTTTTGTTCGGTGTGCCGTCAAGTTGATTAAGCATATTATCAATTGCAACTTGGTCAACTGCATCAAAATCGATTAACTCATCTGCAATTTTATCATTTATATTTGCGACTGCTTTTTGTACACCTTTGCCAAGATATCTTTTTTTATCACCGTCTCGTAATTCAACCGCTTCATGTTCGCCGGTGGAAGCACCGCTTGGTACAGATGCTCTTCCTATTACACCGGATTCTAATTGTACTTCAACTTCAACAGTAGGATTTCCTCGAGAGTCTAAGATTTCTCGTCCCAAAACATCAATTATCGTAGTCATTTTTACTCCTTAGTTTATTGGTTTTCAACTAAGAAAATTAGAAAAAAGGACACGCAAATTCAATTTAAACCGGATTAAGAAATTGTTACAGGGCATTCTAATTTTTATATTTCAACTTTGATTTTGGATTTATTTGCCCCGGTAGCTCAGTAGGATAGAGCGACAGTTTCCTACCCGCCTTAGGACGGCGAATCATCTCCGGGGATATTATTATATAATTGCCCACGTAGCTCAGGGGATAGAGCATCGGTTTCCTAAACCGAGTGTCGCAGGTTCGATTCCTGCCGTGGGTACGAAGCAAGTGAAAAATTCCAAGATAAAAGTAAAAAGCTCAAAGATAAAAGGAAAAATTCAAATGAGAACCAAATTGCATAACTTTGAGATTTTCCTTTTTACTTAATTACCACCTGTTCTTTAGCCAATTCATGATTAAAAACTCTCGGCTGTCCATCAACAGCGGTTTGCATTATAGGGATATTTCCATAAGCGTTATCTTTAACTATTATTTCACGTCCGCATCGCTTGCATTTTAATCCCCATGTAAAAGGATTAAGTCTCTTAGTTACTACACGGTAATTACCGCATTCTTTATGGAATAACTCAAGTTCTTCAAAATCATCAACTGTGGATTGATGTATCTTTTTTACACTGATTGTAAATCGTTTCATTTTTGGCAATCCCAAATTCTTTACCCTAAAAAACGAATATTTTTTAATAAAGAAAAGTATTTGCTGCTCATTTGTTAAATTTTGTTAATTGCAAAAAAATACCTTATATCCACGAAACTTTTTTATAGTGTATACCGTCTTAAGTATTGAAACAAATAGATACAACTATTGGGGAGATAGTTGAGTCTAAATTAAAGGAACACAAACTTAAAGATCAAAACTCCGGGGGGAGAGATGAAATATAAGAAAATTTGTTTGCTTGCTGCGTTTTTGTTAATAGTTACCACGAACCTTTTAGCAAGACCAAATTCAGCTGACCGAAATATTATTGAAGAAAATTACATTGCCGGTGTTAGTTCGGATAATCACGGGCTAAAAGTAAGTTCCGCTTTTTTTCTCGGTGAAATAAAATCATCAAAAGCAGTAATTCCTTTAATGAGAATTTTAAGAGAAGACAAATGTGATGGTGCAAGGCTGGCAGCAGCTCTTGCTCTTGTCAAAATTGGTGATGCTCGTGGTGTATACATGGTAAAAAAGGCAGTAGATTTTAATGACTGTGAGAAAGTCCGTAAAATGGCTAAGCACTTATATGCATCCTATATTACCGGACAACTTGATGTTTCGGAGATAGCAGAACGAGATTTGAATTTTGCTTTAGCCGTATTAAAATAATTGACCCTATAAAACCCCTTCCATAAATTATAGGTGATAATGAGTCCGGCTTTCTGCCGGACTTTTTATTTATATCTATAAATTTATAATTTATAGTAAATGTGAGATATATCACAACTAATTGCTCTACTTTTCTTACATTTATTACCGTATTGATTAACAAAATTAAAGGGAGGCGCTATGTACGGTATAATTATCGCAGCCTTTCTGTTGTTAGTTATAATTTTACTTTCCAGGAAAGCTGCCAAAATATTCAAAGAAATTTTAACCAATCACGAATAAGTTTCTTGCATAATTTCTATTATTCCTTAAAATACCTCAAAATTTGGGATATTCCTCAAAATGTGTTATTTTGGGACAATTAATTCTGATTTAATCCTCATAAATTTTGATGTTCCTTCTGAAAGCACTTCTTTAAGACTAATTGCGATATTTATAATTGGTTCCACGTTTTTGGAAGGTACAATTTTATGTCCAACAAAAAAGGTGAAAAATGTTAAATATCAAGAAATTAGTCAATGAATCCGATTTTAATGACAACCTAACTCGTGAGCAATATGTTGATTTCTTACATACTCATTTAGACCAATTCGGCGATTCGAAAGAAGCTATTAATAAGTGTATTGATTTTGCATTCGGTAAAGACGGTAAGTTAGGCGGTTTTCTTTTGGCGGCATATTATGAAGAAAAATTGGTTGGCGCATTGATAATAAATAATACAGGTATGTCAGGCTACATTCCCGAGCACATTTTAGTTTATGTAGCTGTTGATGGAAGTTACCGAGGTAAAGGTTTCGGTAAAGAAATTGTTGAATATGCGCTTAAAGAATGTCCCGGTGATGTTAAACTTCACGTTGAATATGAGAATCCGGCTAAACGTTTGTATGAAAGAATTGGTTTTACAACTAAATACGCAGAGATGCGTTACAAAAAATAGAAGGTAAAATGGCTACCTTACAAATTCATACCGACAGAATTATTGGAAATATCAAAAAACTGAACGAATTCCTTAAACCGAAAGGTATTGAGTGGACGCTGGTTACAAAAGTTCTTAGCGGATATAAACCGGCTTTAGACAAAATATTAAATGATCCCTCGATTAAAGATGTTCATTCGGTGGGTGACTCACGGATTTCAAATCTCAGAACCATCAAAGAATTGAAATCAGACATTGTTACGATTTATATCAAACCTCCAGCCGTAAACCAAGCGAAGAATGTTGTTAAGTATGCCGATATTTCTCTCAACTCTTCTTATGAAGCTATTAAAGAACTTAACAAGGAAGCTAAGAAACAAGGAAAAACTCATAGAGTTATTGTAATGATTGAAATGGGTGAGCTTAGGGAAGGAGTAGTACGAGATAACATCCTAAATTTTTACGAAAAGATTTTTGAAATGAAAAACATTTCCATATCCGGAATAGGTACAAATTTAGGTTGTATGTACGGCGTTGAACCGACTTATGATAAATTGATTCAACTTAGTCTATATAAGCAGCTCATCGATACAACATTCGGTGTAAAACTTGATCTGATCTCAAGCGGAAGTTCAATTACACTGCCGCTTGTGTCGATGAATAAAATTCCCAAAGGTGTTAATCATTTTAGAATTGGTGAAGCTGCTTTCCTCGGAGTATCTCCATACGATAATAAAAAATTCCGCAATCTCTCAACTAATGCTTTTACTTTTAATGCAGATATAGTTGAGTTAGAGAAAAAAGAAGTGGTTCCGGACGGCAAAATAGGTGATGCAGCAGTTGGTGAAACCGCTGATTACGAAAAACTTGAATATGATGAATCGTACAGAGCTATTGCAGATTTTGGTGAGCTTGACGTCGATTATAATAATCTTAATATCAAAGACAACAGTATTAAATTTGTCGGTACAACCTCTGATATGACTGTTTATGATTTGGGACCGAAGAGTGGTAAATATAAAGTGGGTGACCAGCTTCATTTTAATCCGAATTATATGGCAGTTGCCAGGCTCACTAATTCGAGATACATGACTAAAGAAGTTCGTTAATTATTGTTAATAAAAGAAAGTTTTGAATGCATTGGATAGATCTTTCCATTTTTGCCTTTTATATGTTAACCGTTTTAGGTATCGGCTTTTACTTTCTTAAAAAAAATAAAAATGCTGATGACTATTACGTGGGCGGCAGGAAAATGGGCAGCGTTCACGTTGGCTTATCTGTTGTTGCAACCGATGTAGGCGGCGGGTTCTCAATTGGTTTGGGCGGACTCGGTTTTGTTATGGGAATTGCCGGAAGCTGGATGTTATTTACCGGGTTAATCGGCGCATGGTTAAGTGCCGTATTCTTAATTCCCAAAGTCAGCAAATTAGAAAACTTCAAAACCCTTTATACTTTCCCGCAAATATTCGAAAACTTTTACAGCAAAAAAGTTGCAATAATGGCCGGTATAATTTCCGGTGTCGGTTATATCGGTTTTACGGCTTCCCAAATTTTAGCCGGTGCAAAACTTGCTTCGGCTTCCTTTGTTAATCTTGATTTAAATACTGCTCTTCTAATTATGGGAACTATTGTTGTAGTATATACTTTTCTCGGCGGTATCAAAGCGGTTATTTACACGGATACTGTTCAATGGTCAATATTAATGGCGGGATTAATTTTTATTGGTTTACCTCTCGGCTATTCTGCAATTGGAGGTTACAAAGCGCTTGAAGCAACAGTCCATCAAGAATTACTTTCTCTGGGGAATGTTACTTGGCAGGAATTATTAAAATGGGCTGTTACTATTATTCCTATTTGGTTTGTGGGGATGACTCTTTATCAACGTATTTTTTCTTGTCCCGATGAAAAAACCGCAAAGAAAGCATGGTACATTGCCGGAATATTTGAATATCCGTTTATGGCATTTATGGGAGTATTACTCGGATTGTTTGCAAGAGTTGCCGCAGATCAAGGAATGTTCGATTATCTTGGCTACAGTGCGATAAACGAACTCGACCCGGAAATGGGACTTCCGATGCTCCTTAGAACTATATTACCTGTAGGATTGATGGGACTAATGATGTCGGCTTATTTTTCGGCAATTATGTCCACCGCAGACAGTTGTTTGATGGCTGCATCAGGCAACTTTGTTACGGATATTTTGGATCAATTTTTCAACATAAGCGGTAATCACAGAAGATTTTTGCGAACTTCACAAATTATGACTTTGGTACTTGGTGTATTTGCATTATTTCTTGCAACAACAATGCAGAATGTTCTCGAATTAATGTTGTACTCTTACGCATTTATGGTTTCAGGATTGTTTGTTCCCGTGCTCGGTGCATTTTATTGGAAGCGCAGTAGTTCAATGGCTGCATTTTGGGCTATGCTGCTCGGCGGAGGTACAACTATAACCTTAATTATTACTTCAATAAAATTACCGTTCGGGCTCGATGCAAATATTTTTGGTATAACAACATCTGCAATAGTCTTCTTTTTATTTTCTTATCTTTTCCCATCAGAGGAATTTAAGCTTCAGGAATCCGAAAAATGAAATGGGAAGAGCTTGAACCGCAATTAATTGAATTACGAAAAGAACTGCACAAGTACCCGGAACTTTCCGGGAAAGAATCACAAACCGCAAAAAGAATTATTGAGTTTGCAAAGCGTTTTAATCCCGATGAAATAATTTCAAAAGTCGGCGGAGAAGGAGTCCTTGTAATATTTGAAGGAGAACAAAAGGGGAAAACAATTTTAATAAGATGCGACCTCGACGCATTGCCGATCGATGAAGAAAATGCATTCGAACATAAATCAGTGTATGAGAATATTTCTCATAAATGTGGTCACGACGGGCATATGTCAATTGTCTCCGGTTTGATTCCAATTCTATCCGAAAACAAAATCAAAAAGGGGAAAGTGGTTTTATTATTTCAACCTGCGGAAGAGACAGGACAAGGAGCATCGCTGGTTCTAAGTGATGCAAAATTCACTAAACTAAAACCGGATTTTGCATTTGCACTTCACAACTTGCCCGGTTTTGAGAAAAACCAAATCATTATAAAAAAAGATGTGTTTGCATCCGCTTCAAAAGGATTAATTATAAGATTAAAAGGGAAAACCTCTCACGCCGGAGAACCGGAAAGAGGAATTACGCCGTCGCTCGCGGTGGCAGAGTTAATACAAGAAATAACTGCTCTTCCGAAAAATAAAATCATACAAGATTTTTCGCTTGTTACTATAATTCATTCAAGAATAGGGGAAAGGGCATTCGGAACAACTCCCGGTTATGCAGAACTGATGGCAACTTTGCGTTCTTACAAGGATGAAGATATAAATAAATTGACGGATTTATCGGAACAGTTAATAAATCGAATAGCCGCAGATCATAAATTGAAATACGAAATCGAATGGGTTGAAGAATTTCCGTCAACTAAAAATGACAATGATTGCGTTGAAATTATTTCTCAATGTGCCGAAGAAAATAATCTCAGAATAAATGAAATTGATAAGCCGTTTAGATGGTCTGAAGACTTTGGACATTTCACACACAATTATAAAGGCGCTCTTTTCGGTTTAGGCTCGGGAATAAATCAACCGCAGTTACACAATCCCGATTATGATTTCCCCGACGAAATTATTTCAACCGGTACAAAAATGTTTTATTCAATTATCAAAAAAGTTTTAGAGAGTTAAATGTTATATCCATCCCATATCGAAATAAGTAAATCTGCTCTTAAGCAGAACATCAAATTCATTAAAGAATTTGTTAAAGAAGGTGTGAAATTATCTTCGGTTGTTAAAGGTAATGCTTACGGGCACAGCATTAAGAAATTTGTACCAATCGCAGAGGAAGCGGGTGTTGATCATTTCTCCGTTTTCAGTGCAGATGAAGCCGATAAGGTTCTTAAGGTTTGCGATACTTGTACGGATGTGATGATAATGGGAAATATAGACAACGAAGATTTAGGCTGGGCAATTGAAAAGGGAATTGAGTTTTATGTCTTTGAGTTAAGTCGATTAGAAGCTGCAATTGAAGCGGCAAAGAAGAAAAATATAAAAGCTAAAATTCATGTTGAAGTTGAAACCGGAATGAACCGAACCGGGTTCGAAATAAAAGAATTAAAAAAAGCACTTGAGCTAATAAGAAAAAACCAAGAACATATATCATTCGAGGGAGTCTGCACGCATTACGCCGGAGCCGAAAGTATTGCAAATTATTTAAGAATTCAAAACCAATACAAAAAATTTATGCGGCTGCGTAAAGCAATTGAAAAAGAAGGAATGCGACCGCGGAGATATCACTCGGCATGTTCAGCGGCTACAATCACATATCCCAAAACACAAATGGATATGGTGCGGATAGGAATTTTGCAATACGGCTTTTGGCCTACGAGGGAAACATTTATTCATTATGTAAGCAAACACAGCGAACCGAAAGAACCGTTGAGGAGAGTACTTTCTTGGAAATCAAAAGTGATGAATGTAAAAAAAGTTAAGACCGGTGAGTTTATTGGTTACGGCACTACTTACTTGGCACAGCGGGATATGACAATTGCAACTGTGCCCATCGGCTACTCGCACGGATTTGCGAGGGGATTAAGCAACATCGGTCGAGTGCTTGTAAATGGCGATAGAGTCGGTGTTATTGGAATGGTCAATATGAATCTGCTAACTATCGATGTTACAGGCTGCAGCAATGTTAAGAAGGGAGATGAAGTTGTAATCATCGGTAAACAAGGCGAGCTGGAGCTTTCGGTTTCTTCATTCAGCGAATTAAGTTCTCAAGTAAACTATGAGACTTTAACTCGCTTGCCGAATGAAATTCCAAGAAAGATAGTTGATTAGTAATCAATTTAGAGAATTGGCGAATTAATAATATATAGAAGATTGTTTGATTGACTGATTGAAGAGATTGTTATCAAGATTCGCAATAATCAAATCACCCAATCAAACAATCATCCAAATGAATTCCCACAACCATAGAATGTATTAAAGAACAGTCATTCTGAACGGAACGAAGTGGAGTGAAGAATCTCACTAACACATAGTTTGAGATTCTTTCATGACGGTGCCTTCGGCATTCATCAGTTAGCGAACGGGTTCAGAGGTTCTGCAACATGTTCATTAATGAAAGGAATCAACCAGTTTTTCAGTTATTTCAAGAGGTTTGAACGAAACATTACTCCTTCGCCAATTAGTTGTAAATACCAAAACAATATCAAATTCCGGAATAACAAAAATATATTGTCCGCCGTAACCGGCAGCAAAATTAATTCTAATATTTTTATAATCTTTAACCCACCATTGGTAACCATAATACTGACTGTATTTCTTTCCTATCCCTTCAGTTTCAATTTGGGGAGATAACATTTCTTTGACCCACTCAGAATTTAAAAGTTGATGATCATACCAGTAACCCTTTCTTAAAACAAGCAGACCAATTTTTGCCATATCACGCGATGTAAGAAACAGTTCCGAATTGCCGAGATTGTAACCGTTTCTATCCGCTGTCCATTTATAATTTGTAATACCAAGCGGTTCGAATAAATATTTTTTAGCAAACTCTTCGGTTTTCATTTTGCTTTCATTTGTAATTATGCCTGAGAGCATATGAGATAAGCCGGAATTGTAATTATATATTTCACCGGGCTTGCTTTCCATCACGGTTTTTGTAATCATATATTTATGTCGATTTCCTTTGTATAAATCCCAACCGGAACGGTATTTCCCTCCGAAATTATTCCATTTAAATCCGGCTGACATTGTGAGCAAGTGCTGAATGGTTATCTTTTCTTTTAGAGAGTCATTTACATCATTAAAATATTCCGGAAAGAAGTCGGAAAGTTTTTGATCAACATTTTTTATCAATCCCAATTCAATGCTCTTGCCGATTAACAGCGCGGTAATACTTTTTGTAACCGATTTTAAATTGTTAAGTTTATTTTCATCACTGCCGTCATAATATTTTTCAAATACTAGTCTGTTTCCTTTCAGCAATAAAAAGCTTCTAAAATCTGCAGAAGTTTTCTGATAATCTAAAATTGATTGATGGATTGAAAAAATGATCGTCGAATCGATTCCCGCTTCATCAAACGAAACCGTTTGAAAACCATTTGCGGGATTATAGCTCCAAATTGAATCTTTTGTCTCATTAATTTTCGGAGTACGAGGCTGTTCAACTTCTTTATGGCAAGAAATGAACAGTAGAAATGATAAAAATATGATGGCAGTAGTTTTCATTACAAACAGCATAAAAAAAATCTCCCCCTTTTTCAAAGAGGGAGATTTTTATGGATGTGTTAATAAATTATTCAATAATTCTTCCGGGTGTCCATGGAGCATTAACTTTTTCAAGTTCAGCTTCAATTGCCGGAATATCTTTATTCATTATTTCTTTGAGTGAATTTATTATACCGGGCAATTCACTTTCTAAAATATCATATGCAGTTTTTTGATTCTTCGTGATATTGGCGTGTGTATAAGCTGATGGAGAAACCATATGTTCGAGTCGCCAATCAAGCGGAACAATTGCAGGAGGAATTTCTTCGGTACTTGCCTTTGCAGGCTGACCTTCATATCTAAATAATATGTCATCCAACTTTTTATCAACGGCAAAAATTTTCTTTAGCAATTCGTATGAAGCGCCGGGTGTATCGTTTGCAGTCTGCATCAAGGTTGCAACTTTTTTCTCGAGTTCTTCCGCCAGCTCTTTAGCACCTACAACTTTTCTTGCAAGTTCAAGCGCATCTTTTTCAAATTGAATTTTCTCTTCGGATTTGGTAACAGGTATCGTAGGCTGCTGTAAAAGTTCAACAACAAACGGTTGAGGCTCGATCAATTGTTTTTCTTCACCCCTGTAAATCATAGAGACTGCAACGTTGTATTTTCCGGGTTTTGCATACAAGCTTCCGTTTTGTTTTTTTGTAGCGTTGTATTCATTGTTTTCAGCCGTAATAGGATTATAACTTGAAAGCTGCAAATCCCATGCGATTCTATTTATTCCTGCACTTGCATTTGTGTTAATTTTCCTTACAACATTTCCGCTTTCATCAGTAATTGTAAATATTAAATAAGGAGGAATTTCATCTTCTTCGGCTTTCAATTCTTCGTAAGTCGGCTGAGGAATTGGTTTGCCTTCTTTGAAAAGTTCATCTTCCTTTTTCTTTCTTTCTGCTTTTAAGGTTGTCGGTACTTCTTTCAGATAATATGTAAATATTGCACCGAACTCAGGATTAGGAGCGCGGAAATAAGTTGCGCCCTGCCCATATCTTCCCGAACTTTTTCTAAATAATTTTGCGTCCTTAACCGGGAACAAATGTGCATCCTTTTCAAAAAGTTCCGGTGAAGCATCGCGCAGCGGAGAGTAGTTGTCAATTATATAAAACCCTCTTCCGAAAGTGGCGGCAACCAAATCCATTTCTCTTTCTTGAATAACCAAATCGGGTACTTTTACTTTAGGCATTCCGTTATCAAGTTGAATCCACTTTTTGCCGCCGTCAAGCGTAAAGTAAACACCCCATTCCGTTCCTACAAAAAGTAAATCAGGGTTAACCGGGTCTTCAACTAAAACACTAACGGGACCGTTTGAGGGAAGATTACCGGCTATTGAAATCCACGACTCACCTTTGTTTGTACTCTTCAAAACATAAGGCTTCAAATCATCTGCTTTGTGGTTGTTGAATACAGCATAAACCGTATTCACATCGTGCATTGAAGGAACAACATCGTGAACGGGAGTATATTTCGGAACTCCGGGAAAATCACTCAGCTTTGTCCATGTTTTTGCATCTTCGGTTCTTTGGATTAAACCGTCATCGGTTCCTGCATACAATAAATTTTCTTGAAGACGTGATTCGGCGAGGGAAATAATCAATCCCCATTGTGATGTACTTACATCTTTAACAACCGCATCAATGCTCCAATATTTATCCATCACCTTAAATGAATTACGATCGGTTTGAGTAGTTAAATCTCCGCTGATTTCTTCCCAGCTTTCACCTCTGTCATCACTTCGCAGAACTCTCTCTGCGCCTATATATAATCTTGTATTTGAATGTGGACTAATGATAAAAGGAGTATCCCAATACCACTTGTACATTTTGCTTCCTTTCGGCGGTTCGGGTCTTATAAATAAAATTTCTCCGTTCTTTTTATCGTAACGGACTATATTGCCGTACTGCCATTCGGAATAAACAATGTCCGGATTTTCCGGATCGATTTGAGTAACAAAACCATCGCCAAAAACCGTTACAATCCAATCGGCATTGGTGATTCCGTCTTCGCTTAATGTTTGAGAAGGACCGCCGAGAGTTGCGTTGTCTTGTGTTCCGCCGTAAACATTATAGAACGGTTCTTCGTTATCAACCGCTACGCGGTAAAATTGTGTTGCAGGCAAATTTTCTTTGAATTCCCAGTTGGCACCTCTATCGTAAGTTTCATAAACACCGCCGTCACCTCCGATGAGCATATGATTGCTGTTATCGGGATTTATCCAAAGAGCGTGATCATCAACGTGTCTGTCCGTAAATGCTAATCGTTTCCATGTTTTTCCGCCGTCTTCTGTATAGTGTGAAACAGTTTCAACCGAATAAACTAAATCAACGTCATTCGGGTCGCAGTAAATTTCATTATAATATTGTCCGCTCGAAGAATGGTCGCTCATTTTTTCCCAGCTTGCTCCACGGTTGGTTGATCTAAAGAATCCACCTTTATCTTCTGCGGCTTCAACAATTAAATAAAGTACATCGGGATTAACAGGCGAAATTGCAATACCCATCCCGCCGAGGTGAACGCTTGGCAACCCTTTCATAATTTTATTCCAGGTTTTACCGGCATCGGTGGATTTATAAACGGCACTTTCAGGTCCGCCGCCGATTTTAGTAAACGCTCTTCTTCTTCTCTGTTCGGACGTTGCATAAAGAACGTTTGAATCTCGCGGATCCATTACAATATTATTCACGCCGGTATGTTCGCTGATTTCCAAAACTTTTTCCCAGGTGGTACCGCCGTCTGTTGTTTTGTATAAACCTCTATCGCCGCCCGGTCCCCAAGCCGATCCTTCTGCGGCTACATAAACCACATCCGAGTTATTAGGGTCAACGACAATCCCGCCGATTTGCCGCGAGTCTTTCAATCCCATTCGTGCAAAACTTTCACCCCCGTCGATCGATTTATAGACACCGTCGCCATAACCAAGCGCACGTTGATGATTATTTTCACCGGTGCCAACCCAAACCACGTTGTGATTATTCGGATCGAGCGTTACAACGCCAAGCGAGTAGGGAAGTGTATCCGCAACGGCTTTCCATGTGATTCCGCCGTTAACGGTTTTCCATAAATGTCCGCTTGAAGTTGCTACATAATACTCGTGAATATTATTTGGATTAACGGCAAAATCGGAAATTCTGCCTGAAGTTCTTGCCGGACCGATACCCCGCCATTTTAATCCGCTGAAGGTTGAGGATTTTAAGTAGTCCGTCTTTTTCTCGTCATCTTCTGCACTGTTAATCAATGTTAGAACAAAAAGGAAGACAAAGAAAATGGAAATAAGTTTACGCATTATTACCTCAAGATTTGTTTTGTTGATTTTTATTTGTGTTCCGTTTATGAAGCATCATAAGTTTTTCAGATAAGGTTGTAGAAAATAAGAATTTTTTATGAAAAGAATTCTTTTGTATTTGACGGTTTTTACAGAGAAGTGTTCAGTTTCTCGAATCAAATTTTACCTTGTTAAAAAGAATAGATTTCGGTAGTTTAAGTTGATTTTAAGGTAAGATCAGATATGAGAAAACTATTTTTAACACTTATACTTTTATCCGGTTCTTGTATTTATCCGCAAATAGATACGACAGTTTGGTACCCGCTTGAAGTTGGTAATTATTGGGAGTACTTAGGAATGAATGGCGATCTACATTTTGATCATTTAGTGATAGGCGATACTGTTCTAAGTGACGGATTGAAATATTTTGTAATCCTAAAAACTGATTATACAGCTCTTGATTATGATTCACAAAGTAAATTTTTCCGAAGGGTTGAAAACGAGTCAAAAGTCTATACTCACAATTATTTACTTTTTGATTTCACATTAAATAAAAACGAACTCTGGCAAGTATATCCTTGGGATTCTCTTTCTTACCGAAGGATAAATGACGAAGGAGAAGCATTCTATCCATTAACAGGACTGAATCATCAGTTCAAGGAATTTGAAGATGTTTATCTCATTTTGGGGGATACAGCAATAATTTTTGAAAGAAAATGGGAGCGAGTTCTTAAAGGAATAGGTGAAGTTACAATAGGTGAATGGGGCGGTACAGGGCATTTGGTTAAAGCAAAAATTGGCAATAAAATCTATACACAAGAATCATTAGCCGAATATTATCCGTTACAAGTCGGTAATAAATGGTTATATAAAACCAGTACTTATGATGTTGGTACTACACCCACAATTAGCTATCACACAAAAGAAGTTATAGGCGATACTTTAATGGATAACGGCAAGAAGTATTTTGTTATTAAAGAAGGTAACTCTACTTATTTTGAAAGATTCGATTCAACAACTAACGAAATCATCAGATACAATGATTGGGAATGCGGGAAAATTGATAATCCCATTTATTCATTAAATTATGTCCCCCAAAACACAGTGGAATGGTGGTATTGTGATAGTTTAGGCAACCCATATCAAGTTTATTACAGCGAACACCTTGGACCAGATAGTTCATTTATAGAGTTCGCGAAAGATGACTTGCTTATTAAAGAAGTTGGTTTTAGAAAACACCTTGGGCTTTTTTATAGATCAATATATGAAGTCAGTTATAGCAAAACTGTTTTAATTGGTGCAGAAATAAATGGTAAAGTCTGGGGAACTTTAACAGATATTAATGATGAAGAAAAAATAAATTATCAATTCACACTTTCCCAAAACTACCCAAACCCATTCAACCCAAGTACAACAATAAAGTTTACAATTCCGTTTGTAGAGACGACTCGGCGAGTCGTCTCTACCAAGTTAGTTATATATGATATTCTCGGGCAAAAAATAAAAACACTATTGAACAAAAAATTATCCCCCGGAAGTTATGAAGTAGAATTTGACGGCAGCAATTTACCAAGTGGTGTTTATTTTTACAAATTACAATATGGCGGCTGGTCTATTGCCAAAAAAATGGTATTGCTGAATTAAGTATTACCAATGTTAATTTAAATTGAGGCGTAAAATGAATAAGACAATAATTTTATTCGTAGGTTTAACATTGTTTGTTAATGCACAACTGCGTTTAACAATTGATACGGATAAAGACGTATATGAATATGGAGAGACGATAAGAATTTACTGTACCTTGCATAATGATGATGACACTACTGTTACTTTTTTTGCTTCTAATTATAATTCTTGTCAAGCTGAATTCTTTTTAAATGATCATCATTCTTACGATTGGGAAGCATGTTTACCAACCGTTCAAGAAATAACTTTTCCACCTCACAGCCAACGCATTTATTCATGGACAATTAATCCTCGTGTTTATGGGTTGCCTGATAAGGATGGTGAACAAGTTTTAATTGGTTATTTTAGACCGGGGTGGAATACATTTAGCACCGATCATTTAAGGGATACAACAACATTTTATGCACCTGAATTTTTAGGGGGGCAGTTAGATGTTGGGTTTTTCACGGAATTGCAAACAAGAGTGGATAGTGTTAGAGAAAGTTTCAATGCTGAGCTAATTAGTCATATTGATTTTGATGCGTTAGGCCAATCCGGCGAGACGTGGTTGTTTTTAGGTACACGCATTGCGACTGCAAAAGCACAGCTTGAAAAAAATGAACTTTTTGAATATGTATCGTATAAACGAAGGGGCTTAATGTATGATTCAATCTTTGTGACGACTGTTAAAAAGATTGATGATTTAGAAAAAGATTTCACACTTTCCCAAAACTACCCAAATCCTTTTAACCCGAGTACTACAATAAAATTTACAATTCCGTTTGTAGAGACGACTCGGCGAGTCGTCTCTACCAAGTTAGTTGTATATGACATACTCGGAAGAGAAATAAAAGTGTTGTTAAACAAAAAACTATCTCCCGGAAGCTATGAAGTAGAGTTCGATGGCAGTAACTTACCTAGTGGGGTCTATTTATATAGATTAATGGCAAATAATTGTAAGGTGACCAAGAAGATGATATTAATTAGATAAGACTAATCAGTAAAATCAATATCTGATGTAAAATAAATATAAAAACTCACAAAACTGATTTGAAAGTTACACATCTAACAAGAGGAGGAGCAATGAAATATTTACTAACATTACTTTTATTAACCTTTTTTTATGTTTCAACCTGGGGTCAAGAGAAATATGTTGAAGGTGAAATATTGATTAAAATAAAAACAGCATTCCAGGAAAAAAAGAAAAATGAAGGGATAATTTTAACAGAGCAAAAGTGGTTTAATAAAATCTCAAGAGAAATTGATTGCTATGAGGTTCATCCAATATTCAGTAGTTCAGGTGATGAAAAGGAGCGGTTTTTTATAGTTAAGTTTTCTTCAAATTTTTCGGTAGAGGAAGTTATTAAAAAATTTAAAGATAGTCCTGAAGTAGAATCTGCATGGAAGAATAGAATAGGAGAGTATAATAGTTCTGACCCATTATATAGTCAACAATGGGGCTTAACAAAAATTCAAGCAAATCTTGCATGGAATATAACTTCTGGCACATCGGATGTTGTTTTGGGTATAGTTGATTCTGGTGTAGATCTTGGGGATCAACAAGGTATCTTAGATCCGCATCCTGACTTAGGTGCAAATCTTTGGAATACAAATCAAATCTATGGTTTTACATATCAACAACAAGGTGTTGCTCCAAGAGACGTTTACGGACATGGTACAAAAATGGCAGGTATTATTGGAGCGGTGACAAATAATAGTTTAGGTATAGCAGGAGTTGCCGGTGGTGGTTACAATGGAGAAACAGGAATTCAAATATTACCACTTAAGATGAATCAATATTTTACAGAAGCAGATGTGAGTTGGGGTATTGAACAAGCTGTAAATTGGGGAGCAAAAGTCATTAACATAAGTCTTGGTATACCGGTAACTATAAGTTGTGATAATTTCTCTACAATCGAAGAAGTATCTCCGGCTCTATATACTGCTGTTGAATATGCTGTTAATAATGACGTGGTTTTGGTTGCTGCACATGGTAACCTTAGTAGACTGGAATCAAAACAGTGTCCTATTATTCGCTATACACTTCCGGCGGCTTTTGATGAAGTAATTTGTGTAACAGGAGTTAATTCAAATGAGATTAAAGCAAATCAAGCTAATTATTCTGACTGGTGTGATTTAAGTGCACCTTATGAAGCTACAACAACAATACCCAGACATCTGGATTCAATATCACCAATCGGATATGGAAGTGGTGCTGGTACTTCAGAGTCTGCAGCATATGTTTCAGGTGTTGCGGGTCTTATTCGCTCTTTAAGTTCTGATATTAACGCTGAAATGGTTCGAAGTATTTTAACTGAAACAACCGATAATATTGATGTTTATGATGTACCCCAAAAATTAGA